>Ga0310838_1000165_pt1 | contig 85086 bp, 77 predicted proteins | sample SM_ome_6_FD_202241 | JGI IMG/M metagenome (GOLD analysis project Ga0310838, IMG submission 202241) | Sorghum-adapted microbial communities enriched on stacked mutant (SM) sorghum from Joint BioEnergy Institute, Emeryville, California... ...
TCAGTAAGACCCCTGGAAGAACACCAGGTTGATAGGCCCGGGGTGGAAGCACAGCAATGTGTGCAGCTGACGGGTACTAATCGGTCGAGGGCTTATCCTAAGTTGCAAGACGATGCAGATGCGCTCGGTATAGCGATGCGCTTTCGTTTCCTGTCCGGTTTTCAGGGCGCAAGCCTATGAATGACAATGAGAGAATGGCTGATCGGGATTGTGATCCTGGTCGGCTTTTTTGTTTCCCAAAACAAAAATGGCAGGATATGCCAAACGTTTTACATCATTCCTCTCGCATGGAAAAATCCTCCTGAATGGCCGTAATGATGCGGTTTTGACCGGCTGCGTTTCCGCTTGACAGCCCTAGTTGGGCTCTGCTAAGATTGCCTATAATCCATCGGAGAGAAAGATCGGCAAGAAGCCGGCATAGGGAGGGAAACAAGCGTGTGGCAAAACAAATTTGCCAAAGAAGGACTTACATTTGACGACGTGCTGCTCATTCCCAGGAAGTCCGAAGTGCTTCCCCGGGATGTGGATGTGTCGACGACTTTGGGTCCATCTTTGAAGCTGAATATTCCATTGATCAGCGCAGGAATGGATACCGTCACGGAATCGGCATTGGCCATTGCCATTGCGCGCGAGGGCGGAATCGGCGTTATCCATAAAAACATGTCCGTCGCACAGCAAGCGGAAGAAGTCGACCGGGTCAAACGTTCGGAGAGCGGGGTCATTACCAATCCGTTTTCGCTGACGCCGGACCATCATGTTTACGATGCGGAAGAATTGATGGGCAAATACCGGATTTCCGGGGTGCCGATCGTGGACGAGAATGGCAAACTGGTCGGTATCCTGACGAACCGGGATCTTCGTTTCGTGCACGACTATTCCATCAAGATCAGCAGTGTCATGACCCGGGACAATCTGGTTACCGCGCCGGTAGGTACAACCCTCCAGGAAGCAGAAGTGATTTTGCAGAAGCACAAAATCGAGAAGCTGCCGCTTGTGGATGAATCCAATACGCTCAAGGGCCTGATTACGATCAAGGATATCGAAAAAGCGATTCAGTTCCCGAATGCGGCAAAAGACAAGCATGGTCGACTGCTCGTCGGTGCAGCCGTCGGTGTATCCAAAGATACGTTCGAACGGGCGGAAGCGCTGGTCAAAGCGGGCGTAGACATGCTTGTCGTTGATTCTGCCCACGGTCATCATATTGATATTGTCACAATGGTTCGCAAACTTCGCGACAGATATCCCGAATTGCCCATTGTGGCTGGCAACGTGGCAACGGGTGAAGCCACGCGCGACCTGATCGAAGCTGGCGCATCCATTGTCAAGGTCGGCATCGGTCCGGGTTCGATTTGTACGACCCGTATTGTGGCAGGCATCGGTGTACCGCAAATTACCGCGATCTACGATTGTGCAACCGTCGCACGCGAGTACAACGTACCGATCATCGCGGACGGCGGTATCAAGTACTCCGGCGATGTGACCAAAGCCATCGCGGCAGGCGCCAGCGCGGTGATGCTGGGAAGCCTGTTTGCCGGAACGGAGGAAAGTCCGGGCGAATCGGAAATCTTCCAGGGCCGCCGTTACAAGTCGTACCGGGGGATGGGTTCGATCGGCGCGATGAAGGAAGGCAGCAAGGACCGGTATTTTCAGGAAGACGAAAGCAAGCTGGTGCCGGAAGGCATCGAAGGGCGTGTACCTTACAAAGGACCGATCAAAGATACGATCCATCAGTTGATCGGCGGACTGCGTTCCGGTATGGGATATTGCGGAGCGCCCAACATCCAGTCGCTCATGAACGATACCAGCTTTGTGCGCATCACAAACGCCGGTCTGCGGGAAAGCCATCCGCACGATGTGCAAATTACGAAAGAGGCGCCCAACTACTCGCTGTAACCCAGACCAAAGCCGCAATTGATCCGGGAAACCGAATCGGCGGCTTTTCTTTTTGTTTTTCATCAGACGTGACTATGTTACAATGATAGACGGAATTCATGAAAAGGGAGAGAGCGCTTTGAACTGTCGCAACCCGTTGATTCGTCGTTTTTCGATTTTGTCCAGGCGATTCATCTCCATTTCCCTGCTGGTCAGCATGATGACGGCGTATTTTTTGGTTGGCGCAACTTCGGCCTTTGCTGCGGAAGCGAACATTCAATTCCAGGGCAAAGCTGCGATACTGATGGATGCAGAGACCGGACAAGTCCTTTACCAATATAACCCTGATGAGGCGCTTCCTCCTGCCAGCATGGCGAAGATGATGACCGAGTATCTGGTCATGAAGGCCATCCAGGAAGGCCGCATCCATTGGGACGATGTGGTTACCGTGCAAGAAAACGCGGCCAAGCAAATCGGCAGCCGTGTCTTTCTGGCGAAGGGCGACAAACATACGGTGGAAGAATTGTACAAGGCGATGGCGATTGCGTCCGCGAATGACGCCACTGTACAATTGGCAGAATATTTGGCAGGCTCCGAGCAGGCCTTTGTCGCCATGATGAATGAAACGGCCAAGCAACTGGGAATGACTAACACCTATTTTGTCAATACGACCGGTCTGGAACGTATGTATATGCCGGAAGCCTACCGGCCGGCAGAAGAGCGGGAAACGCTGATGTCCGCCCGCGATTCGGCCATTCTGGCGTATCACATCCTGAAAGAAATGCCGGAAGTGCTGGAGATCACCAAGATCCAGAGCCTGAAATTCCGGGAACGCGACAAGGATTCGACGCCGAACTGGAACTGGATGCTTGAATCCAACAAAGATATCCCCAACTTCCGCAAATTCGCCTATCCGGGCGTGGACGGCCTGAAAACGGGGCATACCGACACCTCGGGCAACTGCTTTACAGGTACCGCCCTGCGCAACGGTACCCGGCTGATTGCCGTCGTCATGGGGGTGCCGGGGAGCATGTATGACGGGCAGCGGTTCCTGGAAGCGGCCAAGCTGTTCGACTACGGGTTTAACAATTTCGAAAAGCTGACCGTTGTCGAAGGCAAATCCACGCTGGAAGGTTTGGAGACTGTAACGGTCCAAAAGGGCAAGGAAACGAAACTTCCGATCGCCACAGCCCGGGACATTACGATTCTCGCACCCAAGGGTGCCAAAGCCGAAATTACGGACATGCAACTGGCATTGGATCAGGAACCGATTGTCGCCCCGGTCAAACAGGGTGACAAAGTGGGCACGGCGTCGATTACCTATGTCGATCCCGCAACGGGCGAAACCATGACCGCGACGGTCGACATGGTCGCACAGGAAGATGTGGAAAAAGGCAGCTGGTGGCGGTTGTTTTTCCGGGCTGTTGGCCAATTCTTCTCGGGACTGTTCAAAGGAATCGTCAATCTTTTTTAAATTCCGACCTGATGGGTTGCCTATCGATTTTACATCCTGTAGAATTAATACTTAGAATCTTTGGGAGGCATGGGAATGGAAACGGGAACATCGAGTGTGAAACGCGGTATGGCAGAAATGCAAAAAGGCGGCGTCATCATGGACGTCATGAACGCCGAACAGGCAAAGATCGCAGAAGCGGCAGGGGCAACAGCCGTCATGGCATTGGAGCGCGTCCCCGCTGATATTCGGGCGGCAGGCGGTGTGGCCCGTATGGCTGATCCAACGGTCGTGGAGGAAGTCATGGCGGCCGTCAGCATTCCGGTTATGGCGAAAGCGCGGATCGGACACTATGTGGAAGCGAAAGTGCTGGAAGCACTTGGTGTCGATTACATCGACGAGAGTGAAGTGCTTACACCTGCAGATGAAGTGTTCCATATCAACAAAGCCGAATTTACAGTGCCGTTTGTGTGCGGCGCCAAAGATTTGGGAGAAGCCCTGCGCCGCATCCAGGAGGGCGCATCGATGATCCGCACCAAGGGCGAGCCCGGAACGGGCAACGTGGTGGAAGCGGTTCGCCATCTCCGTCTGATCATGGCCCAAATCCGCAAAGTGCAAAATTTGTCAAAGGACGAGCTTTATCACGAAGCCAAGACGCTGGGCGTGCCGTATGATCTGCTGCTAGGCGTACATGAAACGGGACGTCTGCCGGTCGTCAACTTTGCGGCAGGCGGCGTGGCTACGCCTGCGGATGCCGCCCTGATGATGCATTTGGGCGCAGACGGCGTATTCGTGGGATCGGGGATTTTCAAATCCGAAAATCCGGAAAAATTTGCCCGCGCGATTGTGGAAGCGACGACACACTATGAAGATTACGATCTGATTGCCCGCGTCTCCAAAGGACTGGGCGCACCGATGAAAGGCATCGAAATTGCCAAGCTGGATGCTTCCCAACGCATGCAGGATCGGGGCATTTGATTCGATCTCCGCTGGACGACGCTTGCGGTTTACCAGAACATGAACGGCTACGGGCGGGTTCCCTGCAGCGCTTGCCAGCGCGTGCCGGGAGGCCCGCCCGGATTTGGTTTACTTGAAGTCGAGAGAAGGGACGCAGAAGATGAAAATCGGTGTATTGGCGCTGCAAGGTGCAGTTGCCGAACATATTCGCAGCATCGGACTGGCCGGAGCTGAGGGTGTTGCAGTCAAACGGGCGGAACAACTGGAGGAAATCGACGGTTTGATCATTCCCGGCGGCGAGAGCACCACGATCGGCAAGCTGATGCGCCGTTACGGCTTTATCGAAGCCATTCGCAACTTTGCACGCCAGGGCAAGCCGCTTTTCGGCACATGCGCCGGACTGATTGTGCTGGCAGAACGGCTCGAGAGCGGGGAAGAGCCGCATTTGTCGCTCATGAATATGACCGTTGCCCGCAACGCGTTTGGGCGTCAACGGGAGAGCTTCGAGACGGATCTCGAGGTCAAGGGAATCGACTCCCCGATTCGCGCCGTGTTTATTCGTGCGCCGCTGATCAGGGAAGTCGGGGCGAACGTAGAAGTATTGTCCACTTACAGAGGCGAGATTGTGGCTGCGAAGCAGGATCGGCTGCTCGCAACCAGTTTCCATCCCGAATTGACCGACGATTACCGCTTGCATGGGTTGTTTATCGAGATGGCCCGGCAGGCAAGATAAAAAGGAGACTATCTGATGCTGGATGTCAGGTTGCTGCGCAATGACTTTGATCGGGTCGCCCAGGCGCTGCGCCATCGTGGCGCTTCGCCCGACCTGATTGCCGGATTTCCGGACAAAGATGCGGCCCGGCGCGAGAAGCTGGCGGAGAGCGAACGGCTCAAAAACCGCCGCAACGTCGTTTCGCAAGAGGTCGCCAAATTGAAAAAATCCGGCGGAAACGCCGACGAATTGATTCTGGAAATGCGCCAGACGGGCGACCGCATCAAGCAGCTCGACGACGAAATTCGCGCATTGGAAGCGGAGATCGACGAATTGCTGCTGGCGATCCCCAATGTGCCGCACGCTTCGGTGCCGATTGGCGCGTCGGAAGCGGACAATGTGGAAGTGCGCAGGGTGGGCGAGCCGCGCCAATTTGATTTCGAACCCAGAGCGCACTGGGATCTTGGCGTTGAATTGGGCATTCTGGATTTCGAGGCGGCGGCCAAGGTGACGGGGTCACGCTTTGCCTTCCATCGGGGTCTGGGAGCCCGTCTGGAACGCGCGCTGATCAACTTCATGATGGATTTGCATGCGGATCAGCACGGCTACGAAGAAATTTTGCCGCCCTATATCGTGAACCGGGGCAGCCTGTTTGGCACGGGGCAACTGCCGAAGTTCGCCGAAGATTTGTTCAAAATCGCGGACACGGACTATTACCTGATTCCGACAGCCGAAGTGCCGGTGACCAACTTCCATCGCGAGGAGATTTTGTCGGCCGAAGATTTGCCCAAACGTTTCGTGGCTTACAGCGGCTGTTTCCGGTCGGAGGCGGGTGCGGCAGGCCGGGATACCCGCGGCTTGATTCGCCAGCACCAATTCAACAAGGTGGAGCTTGTTCAACTGGTGGCGCCGGACCAATCCTACGAAGTGCTGGAACAACTGACCGGCCATGCCGAGCGCGTGCTGCAACTGCTGGGGCTGCCTTACCGGGTCATGACGCTGTGCACGGGGGATATGGGCTTTGCATCCGCCAAGACATATGATCTGGAGGTATGGTTCCCCAGCGCGGGCACGTATCGGGAAATTTCCTCCTGCACCAATTTCGAAGACTTCCAGGCGCGCCGGGCAGGTATCAGATACCGGCCGGAAGCCGGGGCAAAACCCGAATTTGTGCATACGTTGAACGGTTCCGGTCTGGCTGTCGGGCGGACGTTGGCGGCTCTGATCGAAAACGGCCAGCAGGCGGATGGTTCGGTCGTCATCCCCGAAGTGCTGCGCCCCTATATGGGCGGCGTTGCTGTCATCGGCCCCAAAGGTTGAAGGAACTTGCCGCTTGTGATATAATAACTGGGCAGTTTTCCGCATTCAGCGATCTGCCGGAACAGGCAGGCTGCCCAAAGATGGAGAGGTACCGAAGTGGTCATAACGGGGCGGTCTTGAAAACCGTTAGGGTGCAAGCCCACGTGGGTTCGAATCCCACCCTCTCCGCCATATGAGAGCAACCACAACCGATTTCCCGCAGGAAATCGGTTTTTGCTTTGCCAAATGACTGAAGCATGCATTCGAAATCGAATTTGAAATATAGGAACTGTTTCCGCTTTCAGCGAATTTTAACAAAATTTTTGGTATTACGGGTATTTCCGTTTGTCAAAAAGTGAGATACAATGGTTTGGTTCAATGATTTTCTATAGAGAGGGGAGTTTGGTACTTTGGCCAAATCCAAAGTATGGTTGGCGCTGGTCAGCTTGCTGCTTGCGGCAGCGTTGGTACTTGCCGGATGCTCCAGCAAAACGAAGTCTCCACAGGAGGCGCTTCAGGCTTCGCTGGTGAAGTCTGGTGAAATCAAGTCGCAAAGTTTCAGCGGCAGCGTGAAAATTGAAGAATGGGACATTCCGGAGACTGCCGGGGATGCGGGCATGCTGAACATGCTCAAGGACGCGGAGATTTCCTGGACGGGCGCTTACCGTGCCGATCCGATGCATGCGGAGATGACGCTGACGCTCGCGCTGAAAGGTGATTTGTCCTTCAATCTGAATATCCCCGTCGTTGTCACCGAAGACAAGGTATGGGTCAAAATTCCGAGCATTCCGCTGTTACCATTGCCGGATGGCGTGACGGGCAAGTTCCTGGAACTGGATCTGAAGGAATTGGCGGAGGAAACGGGGGAAGCGGCGCCGAGTTTCGATCTGGCCCAGAACCAGAAGTTTACGAACGAGCTGCTGTCCATTGTCTTCAAACATATTGACGAGAAAACCTACTTTACGAACGTGAAAGTAGAGGAAGCGGGTTTGCCTGACAGTGTCAAGGCAAAGCAAGTGATTCGCTTCCAGCTGTCCAAGGAACAAGTGGAACCGCTCCTGAAAACGGCCATCGAGAAAATTTTGCCGGAATTTTTCAATCTGTTGTCCACCAATGAGGAGTATCGCGCTTTGATCGGCATATCCGACGAAGAGCTGCAGGAAGCCAAAAAAGGCCTGGAAGAAGCTGGCCAAAAAGATTTCTCCGAAAGCATGGCCGAGTTCAACAAATCCGTCAAAGCGTTGAGTGCGACTTCGAATTTCGCCATCGACGAAAAGGAATACCTGGTGTATAGCGACTTCCAGTTCCGCATTGAAGTGGAAGAGGAAGGCCAAACAGGCGCCATCGCACTCAAGGGTGTGTCCGAAGTCAAGGACATCAATGCGGATGTGAAGCTGGAATATGAAGGCGGTCCGAAAGACGTCATTACGATGAAGCAATTTGAAGAGCAAATGGGCGGCCTGTTTCTCGGCGGAGATTTTTGATCGCTGAGGCGGCCGAATCGTGAATGACACCCACCATCCCCTGCGCAGTCACCTTGTGACGGCAGGGGATTTTTGCAGGCGCAGGCAGCCATCGTGCCTGGGCTTATTTTTTTGCTGCGCTTGCTGCACCTCGTGCGGGGGATTTGGAATTATTTTGATCCGGCACGGCACAAAAAAATCGCGGCCTCATGCCGCGATGTGTTGTTATGGATGGTCGAGACGACAGGATTTGAACCTGCGACCTCTTGGTCCCGAACCAAGCGCTCTACCAAGCTGAGCCACGTCTCGATGTCGCCGTTCATGGCGAACGAGATATATTATAGCATGCAGTGAGACAAAAGGGAAGAGGGAAAACACGATTATTTCCTTGATCATTTTGCCACTTGAATAAGAACAAATGTTCTGATTATAATATAGGAACAGACGTTCGCAAACAATTCAGGTTTGTACGGCAGGAGGGTGAGCGATGTCTATTCGGAAATATACGGGGCAAACGATCGAGATGGTATATCAAGACCGGGGCGGCCGATTGACGCAGCGCCGCATTCGTGTGCGCGCGGTTCGCGCAGACAAGGTATACGCTTTTGATCTCAACAAGCGGGAGCCGCGGGTGTTTTGCATGGAACGCATCCTGGCCATACAGCCGGTGACCCGCCATGTCTCCTGAGCGCGTCATTCTGCTGGTCGATTGCCAGTCTTTCTACGCCTCCGTAGAGAAGGCTGCCCGCCCGGATTTGCAGGATCAACCGGTTATCGTGGGTGACCCGGCGCGCAAATCGGGCATCGTGCTGGCCGCTTGCCCGATTGCCAAGGCGCGAGGCGTCACGACGGCGGAGCGGGTCGGCCAGGCGCAGGCCAAGTGTCCCGACCTGGTCGTCATCCGTCCCCGGATGCAGAACTACATTACGATTTCTTTGCTCATTACCGAAATTTTGGAGTCGTTCACCGACCAGGTGGAACCGTTCAGCATCGATGAGCAGTTTCTGGACGTGACCGGATCGGTCGGACAGTGGGGTTCCCCCGAAGAGATCGCCCGGCAGATCCAGACGCGCATCATGCTGGCCACGGGCGTCTGGACACGGGTCGGCATCGGCCCGACCAAAATTTTGGCCAAAATGGCCTGCGACAATTTTGCCAAGAAGCATCCGTCAGGCATCTACAGGCTGGATAGCCATAATATCGAGACGGCGCTGTGGCCATTGCCGGTCCATTGCATGTTCATGGTGGCTTCCCGCATGACCGGCCATTTCATGCGGATGGGGCTGCGTACGATCGGCGACATTGCCCGCATGGAACTGGGGACATTCAAACGCAGTATGCGCGCCCGGATGGGCCGTCAGAGCGACATTCAGGCCGAATACTACTGGCAGACGGCCAGGGGCATCGATCCGAGTCCCGTGATGCCGAGTATCCGCCAGAAATTGAAGTCCATCGGGCACGGCAAGGCACTTCGGGCCAGCTTGTACCGGAAGCGGGAAGACATCGAAGTGGTGCTGCTGGAACTGGTGATCGAGGTGTGCCGCCGCAGCCGGAGGCACGGGGTGATGGGGCGGGTCGTTTCGGTCGGCGTAGCGGAGACCGATGGCGAGCGCATGTCCGGATTTGGCCGCCAGATGACGCTGGCGCAGCCGACGTCCCTGACGCACGAAGTGGCTGCGGCGGCGCTCCGATTGTTTCGCCAGCATTGGGGTGGCCTGCCGGCCAGCCGGGTTAGCGTCACGCTGACCGATTTGACGGACGACTCGCTGATCCAGCTAACCTTGTTTGATGATCGTCTTGCCTGTTACCGGCTGGAGAAAGCCACTGACGACATCAAAGACCGCTATGGCAGCGACGCCATCATGCGGGCCTCGTCGTTGTTGTCCGCTGGCGTGGCGAGAGAGCGGGCGGAGCAGATCGGAGGGCATTACAAATGAGCAAACTGGACGGCAACGAACGCTGGAAGACGAAGATGTTGCTGGCCGAACATCAGGAGCAATACGATAACCGCCGTCGGGAGCGCAATGCGAACCGGCCATCGGAAGAAGAATTGCGCATGGTGCAGGATTATGTGATTCTTCCCCATATGCTGACGATGGTGGATAACGGCATCGAGGAGCTCAAGCAATCCGGCAAATTCATGAACCGGATTTTCCTGGCTGGCGCCTTGCGGCTGCGGGAGTCGATCGAGCGGGACAGACGGCGTCTGAAGAAGGAATTGGATCATCGCAACATCAAAGTCGTGGCCGACGAACAAGTCGATCTGATCCTCTATCACCGGATCTACTGCCGGGGTTACCAGGACAAATTTGGCATGGTGCGGGAAGTGATGCGTTCCCGGATTCGGGTGAAAATGACGGAATATATGCGCGAAATCGAATTGTTGCTGCGGAACGGGAAAGGGCCCGGAAACCCTTCCGCTTCGTGAGACGGTTCGGTCGGCAACCATCTTTCAGGAGAAGGATCGAATACCTTCTCCTTCTTTTGTTGCGTTTATTCGATAAATATACACAAATTTTTCAAAATGAGGTATAATTACCTTGATAGTTATCCTCCCAGGGGGAACTTGCAGTGCTGACCGCCATTTTGTTTATTGGTGTTTCGATTATTGAATATATTGGGATCATGGTCGCCATGCTGGCGATGTTTCGCTATCCTGTCAATTACTACTGGCCGCAAATGTTGTTTACTTCCACAATCTGCTCTGTGTTGTCGTACATACTTTCGGTGGAGAATGATATTCCTTCTGCTCCGTTGATTCAAATCATTGTATTGATTTTGTGCATTTGGCTGATGTTTTACACCCCGCTCCTTTGGAGCATGGTTGTATGTATATCATTTTTTATTGGGTATGCCGTACTCCAGGGTGGAGTCATTTATCTCAATTTCTGGTTTGGACTGATTCCGCCAGTGGTAGATAAAACAAGTATAGAAATATATCTGATTCAAATCTTTTGTTCGGCAGTCTGCTGGATAGCCGGCTGGTATTGGCAGCGCAAGCGGATTGGTTTCCTCTTTGTTCCGACCAACCGGGAAGTGCCATTCGTCTGGAATCGAACTGGCATTTGGCTATTTGTCGGAAGTGTGGCGTCATTCACAACAATGTGGATATCTTACGTACTTTACACAAAAACGAACTTTCAATGGTTTGCTATTTTGCTAAGTATATTGTTTGTCGTCTTAGTCAGTCTATTAATTGCGATGAGGATCAAAAACCGAGAATATGTCGAAAAAACAGGGAATCATTGAACGCTTGTCGCTAGCCGGAGCCCGCTATATCAAAGCAAACGGCGGCCGTGACGACGTATCGGTCGGAGTGATGCGCTATGCACTGCAGCTTTGGATCAGTTTGCTACTAACGGTGGTGCTGTCGGTTTCAATTGGCGCACTGTTTGGAAAAGGTTTGGAGACGCTAATCGCGCTTGCAGCCATTGGCATCTTGCGTTATTTCTCGGGCGGTTGGCATTTTCGCAGTCTTGAGGGATGTATTGTATTCACCACACTTGTAACCCTTTTCATTGTCTTGTTACCACCTGTCGATCACGCATGGCTGGCAAGCATGAACATCATATCGTTGCTGCTTGTCACGTGGCTTGCCCCAACGGGGCATGGGCAGCGGTTCCGTTCCCATGCTCAGCAAAAGGTCTTCAAGTGGGTTGCAGTACTCATTATTTTTACAAGTTTTATTATCGCGAATCAAATTGTATCTGTTTCCTTCTTGTGCCAGAGTTTAACTTTAATTACACTGAAAGGAGGAAGAGGAACTAGATGCGCATCAAATTAATTAGAAAGCTATCAACTTTTCTGGTTGTTTCGGCAAGCATATTGCTGGTATCAAAGGCCTTCTGGGGAACAGCGCCGGAACCGGGAGAAAATGAGTAGGGTGGCGATATGGAGACGTTTTCGATTCCTCTTATCTACAAACGGAGCAAAACCGACGTAGGCAAACGGGTACTACTGCCCCTGGAGGAATTGTTGTTCTTGCGCATAATCGGCAAGCATGTGTATTTCTACGGCACGCAACGCAAGGAATATGTGCTGCAATCGACCCTGTCCGACTGGCGCATTCTGTTGGATGGCGTCGGATTTGACGAAGTGGACCGCGGTATTTTGGCGAACATGCGCAAAGCGTTATTTATTTACAGCGACCTGCAGCAAATTCATTTTGGACCAGAGGCAGAAGGTGTTTTTTGCCCGATTGCGGGTGCGCATATCGCCAGAGTGCAGCGGCAATATCCGCATATCCCGATACGCAGGAGCGGGGCGATATAGCCTCGCTTTTTATGTCATCGGACACTAACAAAAAAACTCCTGCATGGTAAAATTTGCAGGAGATCATTTTTTACTGGAATTGATGTGACAAAACACCAATGATTGGGCACATGATGCGCATCAAAACTGGCGCGCCCGATACGACTCGAACGTATGACCTGCAGTTTAGGAAACTGTTGCTCTATCCTACTGAGCTACGGGCGCGCGATGCGATTACCATTTTATCAGAAAATCGGTTTTGAGAAAAGGCCATTGAATGGAGTGCAAAAATGAAAACGAGTATTCGAGATGTCGCTCGGGAGGCCGGTGTATCGGTCGCCACCGTATCCAAGGTGTTGAACGGATACCCGACGGTAAACGAGAAAACCAGAGAACGGGTACTGAGTATTGTCAGGCGGACGGGGTTTCGGCCCAATGCCGCAGCCAGGGCACTGGTTGGGCAGCGCTCCATGACGATAGGCGTCCTTCTGACCACAGGGCTTTCCCATCCTTTTTTCAACCATATCATGGCCGGGATGGAGCAATCGCTCAGAACATGCGGATATGACCTGATCTATTTGGCGCAATTGTCGTATCACAGCAAGGAGTATAACTTCGTGCGCCACTGCCAGAGCCGAAATGTGGAAGGTGTCGTTGTTTTCGGTTACCAGTATGAAGACATGAAAATCGACGAACTGGTGGAATCGAATATTCCGTCAATTTTCATCGATTTGGAGGTCAACGGACCACGAGTCGGCTATATCCGTTCCGACCATGAACGCGGCATTGCGCAGGCAGTGGGGTATTTGCGCAGTTTGGGTCATGAGCGAATCGCGTTTCTGGCTGACATGCCCGAGAGCTATGTTGGCCGACTGCGCTTGCAGGGTTATCGGCAAGGCATGAATGAGGCAGGATTGAGCGTTTCAGACGAATTGGTGGCGGTCAGCGACTACACGCGGGAAATGGGACGGGAAGCGATGAGACGGGTGCTTTCGGCTTCACAACGGCCGACAGCGGTCGTATGCTGCTCGGACAACGGTGCGGTTGGCGCGATGGATGCGATTCAGGAGGCAGGTCTTTCTGTGCCGGATGACATATCGGTGATTGGTTTTGACGATTTGCATTTTGCCAGCCATGTTCGCCCTGCCCTGACGACAATCCGCCAAAACATGGAGCAGATTGGCAAATTATCCGTGGAGACATTGGATAAGATGATTCAAGACAAAGAATACCCGGCGCCAGTGGTGATCGTGCCGACGGAATTGATTTTGCGCGATTCCTGTGTTTCGCCGAAGCGGAGCTGACATTTGCTTGTCAACAGACATGCGAAACTTATCCACAACTTATCCACTAAATGTTGATTGTTATGCACAGATGGGTATAAAGCGCTTGGGGATTCCCTTGCAGCAGCCGCTGTGCATTTCATGTCTATTTGGCTTGGAGCGGTGAATGCGCTGTTTCGAAAGATAAAAGTAAAGTCATTCGCAAGCTGGTATTGGAAATGCAACGTTAATATTGTATAATTGAGAAAGCGCTTACCCTAAAATATCGGGAAATGGTCGGTTGGTCTTCGACGGAATGTGCGTTTAAAAGGATGGAGGAACAGGTGGGCGAGACTGCAGGAAAGGGGGAAGAGGGGTTAAGTTTTATTTTTTCGCAGGCAAGATAAGCGCTTACTCTACTCGAAAGGATGTGAATGTTTGATAGCGGGGAAACTGCGGTTCAGAAACCCGATTCGATCGGTCGGGGGCAAGCTGTTTGTTCTAATCGTGAGCAGTATATTGTTTTGCGTGCTGTTGTTGGGGTTGTTTTCTTATGACAAATCAAGCGTTGTCATCAAATCCAAAGTCGCCGACGCCAGCGCCCAAACGGCGGAGCAGACTGCCGGCAAGCTGAACTTGTTGTTTGCAGGTTACGAGCGGCAATCGTTGCAATTGGTGACGGATAGCGATTTTATGGAGATGATGCGCACGCTGAGTCTGGCTACAACGGATGCGGAAGAATTAAACAGTACAGTCGGTCGTTTGACGGAGAAGCTTGGCAGGGTCATGAGAGCAGATTCCACGCTGGCATCGGTTTCGCTTATTCCGGTTAACGCAGAAGATCCGCTCATGACGACTTCCGGCTCACTTGTCCAAAGCGGAATGGTTCAAGCTTCTATCACGGATGCCATCAAGCAAGGCAACGGTCGGGTTGCATGGATTCCGACGCTTGTCAATGGAATTGACGGAAAGGGCGAGCAGCCCACTTTCGCATTCGGACGGCTCCTGAATCAAGGAAAGCCCTACATGTTATTGTTCGAGATAACGGTAGATTCGCTGGAAAACCAACTGAAGAACGTCAAATTCGGTGAAAGAAGTGCGGTCTATGTGGTCGCCCCGGATGGCACGATCGTGTACAACCCGAATGCGGAGCAAATGGGAGCGAAATATGAATACCGAATACCGGAAGGGTCGGAGACGGTCCCGATTCAAGGGGAACAGATGCTATCTTCGGTCGGCACGATAGAGATCAACGAATGGAAGCTGATCGGGAACGTTCCGTTGTCCGAGCTTGTGAAGGATGCCGGGCAAATTCGCCAGCTTACCCTGTTGCTATCAGGCATCGCGATATTGATCGCGGCCGGAATCGGCCTGATCGTCATGAGAACGATTGGCGCCCCCATCGTGCAACTTCGCAAGTTGATGAACGAAGGTGAAAAAGGCGATCTGACGGTTCGCTCGACGATACGGAACAACGATGAAATCGGACAACTGGGAGATAGCTTTAACCGAATGATGGAGGGAATGTCAAGACTTGTTTGCCAAGCGAATCAGTTTGCGGCGGACGTTCTTGCCACGGCGTCTTCGCTATCCGAGGCTTCGCGCAAAACGGCAGGGGCTGCCAGTGAAATCGCCACGGCAACCGAAGAAATCGCCCATGGGGCGTCGAACCTGGCTGAAGAATCCGAGCGGGGCAACGAGCTTACCTCACGCATCGGGGAGCAAATCAGGAACTTCATCGCTACGAATGACCAAATGGGACAAGCTGCGAAAGAGGTTGACGAAGCCAGCTGCAAAGGATCGGACGGCATGGTTACGCTGAACCTGAGTACCGCCGAAACCGAGGAGATGATTCGGTCCATGGAAGTGAATGTCGGGGAACTCAGGGAGTGCACTTCGTCCATCACGGGCATTTTGGATGTGCTGGAGAACATCTCCCGGCGAACGAATATTCTGGCTCTGAACGCCGGAATTGAGGCAGTACGTGCAGAAGGTGGAGGCAAAGGCTTCATGGTCATCGCGGAGGAAATACGAAGCCTGGCCGATCAATCCAGGAAGTCAATAGAGAGCGTAGGTAGCATTGTGGCAACGATCCAGGGTGAGATTGAGGAAACGGTATCCGTCTTGCAGCGGGCGTATCCGGTTTTCCGCAAGCAAATCGAATCCATCCGGGAGACGAACGAGATTTTCCTGGACGTCAGGCAAAATATGAACGGTTTTCTGGAATCACTGGCAGCTGCAACTCAATCCGTTCATCATCTTGAAGAAGCGCAGATTTCGTTGTCAGCGTCAATGTCGAACGTAAGCGCTGTCGCCCAGCAAGCTTCGGCGACTTCCGAAGAAGTGGCGACGCTCTGCCAGGAAACGCTTGCGATCAGCGAAGGACTCGTGCAATTGTCCAATCGTCTGCAATCGGTATCTACGCAATTGCATGAATCGATGAGTCAATTCAAGGTGTCATAGAACGGCGGAGCTTGAAGCGGAACGACAGCAAGCGAGAAACAAATAAATTTTGCATCCAAAAGCGTTGCGATGGCAAATAAACTTTAGTATAATGAGTGGGAAAGCGCTTAACCTTACCAAAACAGATCAAACAACAGGTTGGGAAGGTGATTGATATGCAAGATGCCGAGAAGCTAGCTATGCTCAAAGAGAAAGCGACTAGCATTCGGATAAGTATTCTGAACACGATCTACCATGCGGGTGCGGGACATATCGGAGGACCGCTATCCGTAACGGACATTTTGACTGCTCTATATTTTGATGTAATGAATGTGAAACCGGATCAGCCGAACTGGGAGGATCGAGACCGTCTGGTTCTTTCAAAAGGGCATTCTGCAGTCGCTTTATATGCAACAATGGCACATCGCGGATTCTTCCCGGTAGAAGAATTGAATACGTTCGATGCGCTTGATTCCCGTCTGCAAGGTCATCCGGACATGGCTCTGCTGCCGGGCGTGGATATGTCGTCGGGTTCACTCGGCCAAGGCATATCCGCTGCGGTGGGCATGGCTTTGGGCGCCAAGCGGAGGCGGAAATCGTTCAGAATATTCTGCATTTTGGGAGACGGCGAGACGCAAGAAGGGCAGGTATGGGAAGCGGCGGATGTTGCGGCGAAGTACAAGTTGGATAATCTGACGGCCATCATCGATGATAACAAGTTGCAGCAATACGGATGGCCGAGTTCCGACGGTCGGGGCCGGGAAATCCCGACAAAAGACCATGAAAGCCGCTGGAAGGCGTTTGGTTGGCAGGTCATTGAGGTGGACGGACACGATTTCGAGCAACTCTTGGCAGCGTTCCGGCTCAAAACTGCCGGCAAGCCAAAGCTGATCGTAGCCTCGACGGTGAAAGGCAAAGGCGTCAGCTTCATGGAAAATCAATATGTCTGGCATGCCAAAGTCCCGACCAAGGATGAACTGGACAGAGCCGTGGAAGAACTCAGGAAAGGGTGTGCCGTATCATGACTTCATTAGCGTCTAACGAAAAAGTGGCGATGAGGGATGCGTTTGGAGAAACGCTGCTCGAGTTGTCCCGCAAGGACCCCAATGTATTGGTGCTGGATGGCGATCTGGCCACTTCCACGAAAATCGATACGGTAGCGGCCAAAAACCCGGAGCAGTTTCTGCAGATGGGAATAGCCGAGCAGAACATGGTCGGCGTCGCTGCGGGTTTGGCTACGTTGGGATACCAGCCATGGGTTACTTCATTCGCAGCTTTCATCAGCAAAAGGTCGTTGGACCAAATCCAGGTCGTCGTAGCGCAGCCCAAATTGGATGTGAAGTTGGTTGGTGCCTATAGCGGCTTGCTTACGGGATATACCGGGAAGACCCATCAATCACTGGAAGATATCGCAATCATGCGGAGCCTGGCGAACATGGTTGTCATTGCGCCTGCTGATGCGGTCGAAGTGAAGAAAGCGATGGAATTCATCCATCAGTACAAAGGTCCCGTTTATATCCGGTTGGCGAGAGATCCGCTTCCGATCCTGTTCGACGAAAAGAAATATACGTTTGCCATGGGTAAAGGCGTCAAGCTAAAAGAAGGCACGGATGTTACGATTATTTCTACGGGTACGCAAACCAGCCGAGCTGTGGAAGCTGCGGACCGATTGAAAGCGGAAGGGATTTCGGCGGCTGTGTTGCACCTGCCGACGATCAAGCCGATCGATACGGAAGCCGTCATTGAAGCGGCCGAACGGACGGGTGCGATCGTGACGGCCGAGGAACACAGCATCTATGGCGGATTGGGCAGCGCGGTAGCCGAAATCCTGGTGGAGAATAGGCCGACGCCCATGCTGCGCGTAGGTGTTCAAGATAAAAACTCCGAATCCGCACCGAACGACGCATTGCTTCGAAAGTTCAAAATATCGACGGATGACATCGTTTCGCAGGCGATTCGCGTGTTGAAAATGAAACCCAATTCATAAGGAGGCGAAACGGTCGTGACCCAACATGCGGGTTTAGTCGATTTCAATCGGTTGCAGCTCTATATTGACGGAAACTGGGTCGACGCCCAGGATGACCGGAAGACGAAAATCATCAACCCATATACCGGCCAGCCCATCGGAGAAATTCCGAATGCAGGCGCGCTTGAGACGAGTCAAGCAATAGCGGCTGCCGAGCGAGCGTTCGAAGGGTGGTCCAAGCGCACGGCGAAGGAGCGCGCGGGCTATTTGCACAAACTGTACGACTTGATGATCGAGTACAAAGAAGAGTTGGCCCGGATTATGGCTCTGGAAATGGGCAAACCGGTAACCGAAGGACAGGGCGAGGTCATGTATGCTGCCGGATTTCTGCAATGGTTCGCGGAAGAAGGACGGCGCATCTACGGGGAGACGATACCAGCGCCTGTATCCAACAAACGGTTAATGGTCATTCAACAGCCCGTTGGTGTCGTTGCATGCATCACGCCCTGGAACTTCCCGCTGGCAATGTTGACCCGCAAACTCGGACCTGCGCTGGCCGCAGGTTGTACCGGAATTGTCAAGCCGGCAACACAATCGGCTGCAAGCGCGCTCGCTTTCGCGAAGCTGGTCGAGATGGCCGGAATTCCGGCAGGAGTCGTCAATGTCGTTACCGGTCAATCCGGTCCGATCACCGATGAAATTTTCAATAACCCCGTCGTCAAGAAAATTTCGTTCACGGGCTCGACGGAAGTCGGCAAATTGCTCGTGCAGAAGTCGGCTGGGCAATTAAAGCGGCTATCTTTGGAACTGGGAGGGAATGCTCCTTTTATCGTGTTCGAAGATGCCGACCTGGAGGCGGCCGCGACAGGCGCCATCGCGAGCAAATTCCGGAATGCGGGACAAACTTGCATCTGTGCCAACCGGATTTATGTGCAGCGTTCCGTCTATGATCAGTTCATTGAATTGTTCCTGAAGAAGGTACAAGCGCTCAAAGTCGGAGACAGCCTGGACGCCAGCGTTCAGATCGGTCCGCTCGTCAATGCGAAAAGCCTGGAGAAGGTTCAAGAGCACGTAGACGATGCGGTTAGCAAGGGGGCAACCATCCTTTGCGGTGGCAGCAAGCATCCCGGGGGTCCTGAACAAGGATGGCTCTACATGCCTACCGTATTGGGAAATGTTAATTCGGACATGCTCATCGTTCGCGAAGAAACGTTCGGCCCGATCGCGCCGATCATTCCGTTTGATACGGAGGAGGAAGTGATTCAGAAAGCCAACGATACTGAATATGGGCTGGCGGCGTATTGCTATACGCAGGATCTGAAACGCTCCATCCGGGTAACGGAAGCACTGCAGTTCGGCATCGTCGGATTGAACGACGCAGTGCCGTCTACGCCGGAAGCGCCGTTCGGCGGCATCAAGGAAAGCGGAATGGGTCGCGAGGGCGGTCATCAAGGTTTGCGGGAGTATTTGAACGAGAAATTTATTTCAATCGGAATGTAATGATACAAAGGAGGATAGGCCATGAGCAAACTGTTGGTTCACAGCCGCGAAACTGCCGACCCGTCGGGAATCCTGCTTTCCGTGACGCCTGAATCGGCAAACTGGAAATATGTAGGCTTCGAAGTGGCCGCATTGAAGAAAGGCCAATCTTTGCGCAAGGTGACAGGTGAGCGCGAATATTGTGTCGTTCTTCTGAGCGGCAAAGCGTCGGTCGGAACGAGCAAGGCGTTCTGGGAAAATATTGGGGAAAGAATGAATATTTTCGAGAAAACACCGCCATACTCCGTCTATGTGCCGTCGGATGATCATTTTGAAATTACGGCAGTGACTGACCTGGAAGTGGCGTTATGTTCCGCTCCGGGCAAAGGGACCCATGAAGCGAGATTGATAGCCCCCGCCGACGTGGGTGCGGAAGTCCGGGGAACGGGACGCATGGAGCGTCTGATCCACAATATCTTGCCGGAAAACGAACCTGCGGATAGTCTTTTGATCGTTGAAGTATATACCCCCAACGGCAACTGGTCGAGCTATCCTCCGCATAAGCACGACACGAATGATTTGCCGAACGAAACCTATTTGGAAGAGACGTACTACCATCGACTTGAAAACGACAAAGGCTTCGCCATTCAGCGTGTATACACGAAAGATGGCTCATTGGACGAATCGATGACTGTGAAGAACGGCGATCTTGTGCTTGTTCCGAAAGGATTCCATTCCGTATCGGCGCCTCCAGGGTACGATCTGTATTATCTCAATGTTATGGCGGGCCCCGTCCGTACATGGAAGCTCTTTAACGATCCCGATCACGAATGGCTCAGAAAATAACAGGGACAAATCCAGGGGTAACATTGGGGCAGCATTCATCGTCGAGGAGGGACCAATATGCTGGCGGCCGTATTTGAGAAGCCGGGAACATTGACATTGCAGGACAGGCCAATTCCACAGTTGACAAGCGAGCATGATGTGAAAATCAAAGTCGAAGCCGCAAGCATCTGCGGGACGGACATCCACATCCTGCATGTGCCACCGGGGTTTCCGGCAAAGCCAGGTATCGTTCAGGGACATGAGTATGTCGGGAGAGTCGTGGAAGTCGGCGGCGGCGTCACGAACGTAAAGCCGGGAGACCGGGTTGTCATCGATCCCAATATTACTTGCGGGGTATGCGCTTATTGCCAGATGGGCGAGTACAGCATGTGCGACAATTTTACGACGTTGGGCATTTTTCTGGATGGGGGATGGACTTCCTACAGTATTGCTCCAGCGAAAAATGTGTTCAGGATCGCAGATTCCGTTCCGCCGGAAATCGCGGTTCTTGCCGAGCCACTGTCGGTTGTCATCAGCGGAAGCGAGAAAGTGAACGCACAGCCGGGTGACAGTGTTGTCATCGTCGGTGCCGGGCCGATGGGTCAATTGTTCGCGCAAGTGATGAAAGCGGCCGGCGCGGCGCAAATCGTATGCATCGATCTGTCCGATTACCGTTTGGACAAAGCGCGGGAATCCGGCGCAACGCATGTCATTAATCCAAGCCGGACCAATGTTGAGGAAGCGACCAAAAACATCACGGGAATAGGCGCAGATATTGTCATCGATTGTGTGGGTTCGCTGTTTGACCAATGCTTGTCATTGGTGAGAAAGGGCGGGCAAATTTTGCTGGTTGGCTTGAATGAGCATGCGCTGCCGCCGATCAAGCAATACGAGATCACGAGGAACGAGATTACCGTAAAAGGCACGTTTATTCAAAACCATCATTTTCCGAAGGTCATCAAAATTCTGGAGGGCGGTATCTTGAATCTGGAACCCCTCGTGACGCATCGTTTGCCGCTGGATCAAATCCACGAAGGCATCGACATCATGAAAAAGGGCGAAGCGATCAAGATCGTCATCTATCCGGAATAAAACCCGCTTTCGATGAGGAATCGTGATGAGCGGAATCGACAAAGCCCAAATTATCCATTGTACGGATATGCTGTTTCAGCGGTATTGCCAAAAGAAATATGGAATAAACCGGGGCGTATACAATACGTTGGAGTTATGGTTCTATAACCAGGGGATCATTGATATCCGATTTCGCAGGCACATCATTCTTGAATTCATGGAATACCTCTCTCGTCGCCAGGAGCAAGCAATGAACGCCAAAGGAACAGTCAAGTTTGGAAACGGCGGTCTTGTTCAAACACTGGATCATTTCTGGAACGATGAAGGAAGGAAAATCGTGCAATATTCCGGTTCTCCGGAAGCGAAATAAAAGCAAAACCCCTCATTCGGTCAGGATGAGGGGTTTTTTGTTGGGCGGCGCCGTAGTGTCACGGATCGCGAGTTGCGGAACGAGCAACAATTGAACCTTGTCTTGATCCGGATTTTTGATCTGGTCGACGACGACTTCGATGACTTTCCGGCCGAGGGATTCGATAGGCTGAATGATGGTCGTAAGAGGCGGATCGACAATCGTGGCGACATGCGTATTGTCGCAGCCCACGATCGAAATGTCCCGGGGGACGTTGAGGGACCTTTCCTTCGCGGCATTGATGGCGCCGATCGCAAGCAGATCGTTGCAAGCAAAGAGCGCGGTAGGGCGGTCGGGCAAATCCAGATATTTGCCGGCCATAAGCTTCCCGCTCTCTACACTGGTCGATTTGACGTATTCAACCTCCATCGGAGGTTCCAGGCCATGATCCTGCAAAGCTTTCAAATAGCCGCGATACCGTTCCCTGTTACTTTGAACGTCTCTCGTAATGATACCGATATGTTTATGACCGAGCTCGATCAAATACGACGTAGCCTTGAATCCCGCCATGAAATCGTTCATTGCAACGATGTTGACGTCAATGATGGGCAAGTCTCTGGCGACAAGCGCGATAGGAAACTTCTCTTTCGTTAGCTGAATGATGAGAGAAGGATCCTCGAAACCGGACGCACAAATAATGGCATCGACTTTTTTGCGTTTCAGGAGGACGATATATTTTTCTTCTTTTACCGGATTGTAGTCCGTATTGCAGATGATCAAATTGTATCCAAGTTCATGACCGCGATCTTCGATGCTCCGCGCAATCTCGGCAAAGAACGGATTCGCCAGATCGGGAACGAGCAGACCGATCGTATAGGTATGCTTTCCTGTCAAAGCCGATGCGACAACGCTGGGATGATACTGAAGTTCCTCGATGACCTTCAGCACTTTCTCTCTCGTTGCTTTACTGATTCTTCCCGTATTGTTGATGACTTTCGAAACAGTGGCGATGGAGACACCTGCTTGTTTAGCGACTTCATATATGTTTGGTTTCATGAATGATCCTTTCCACTTCAATTTTTTAATAACAGGGAAAGTGATTTATCTACATTTTATGTTAGTTCTGGTTTTCGCGCAATAACCGCTATACTTGGATTATTGGGTGGAGTAAGCGCTTATCCCTTGTATCATACTATGCTTCAGTCAGGAATATTGCAAGTGTCAAACAAAGATCAAATAATTAATGATTTTGCTCAAATAATGGAAGCGCTTTATTTTTTGGCGGAGCTATGTTATATTTTTATTGGGTAAGCGCTTAACACAAAGGTGTGGAAGGGGTCGATTATGCTCTGACAACGAAACCGACCATCTACGACGTTGCTCAAATATGCGGTCTGTCCATCGCTACCGTTTCGAAAGTCATCAACAACACGGGCAGCATCAGTCCCAAAACGAGGGAAAAGGTGCTAAGGGTCATTAAAAGCCTTGAATATGAACCGAGTATTGTGGCGTCGGCCTTGATGGGGAAATCAACGTTTACGATCGGATTGATCATACCTGATCTCGCCAATCCTTTCTTTGCTTTGATTGCAAGATATATTGAAGACCGCGGCTTTGAATTGGGCTTCAATATTATCATTTGCAGTTCGGATTATGACAAACAGAAAGAAAAGGATTACGTTTCCCTGTTCAAAAAGAAAAGGGTCGATGGCATTATTCTCGCATCCGGATTTGAAAACGAGGCGATGATCCAGGATTTGGTCCAGCAAGGTTATCCGGTTGCGGTAACGGCCCGAGAGGTCCCTTTCGTGGAAGTCGATAACGTATCCATCGATAACTTCATGGCAGGATACAAGGCAACCAAACATCTGATCGAACTGGGCCATGAGCGAATAGCCATCGTAGCAAGGGATTTGTGGAGCAACAGGGAACGGATGCGCGGATATTCAGAAGCGCTCAAGGAGCATTCACTTGATGCCTATCCGATATTCGAATATGCCGAAGCGACTTCGATCGAAGGCGGAGAGAAGGCCGCGAGCATGCTGCTTGCCGAGGCCAATCGTCCCACGGCCATCTTTGCTTGCAGCGACTTGCTGGCAATTGGTGTCATACGCAGAGCTCGCGCGATGGGCTTCGAGGTGCCCAGGGATCTGTCCGTGATCGGATTCGATGATACCCCATGGGCAACTTACAGCGACCCGCCTTTAAGCACGATCGCGCAGCCTTTTCGGGAACTGGGCAACAAGGTCGTCGATCTGATCGTTCAGGAAATCAAAAAAGAGAAAAAAACGAAAATGAAAGTCATACTAACACCAGAGCTTGTGATCAGGGAGTCAACCGGCTCCCCATAATGGAAAAAGGCATTGAATACCAACATGATAAGGTGGAGAAGCTTCATGGGAAAAGAAATTCGTTGTGCAGTACTCGGGTTGGGCAGATTGGGATATCTTCATGCGGTGAATGTCGCGACCAAAATCAAAGGTTCCAGGCTTGTAGCGGTATCGGACGTCGTAGCGGAGACAGCGTCAAGAGTCGCGCAGGAACTTGACGTTCCGTTCTGGTCAATGGACCCGGACGAGGTTATCAACCGGGAGGACGTGGATGCGGTCATTGTTGTTACGCCTACGACGACGCATGCGGAAATCGCGAAAAAAGTCGCAAGAGCCAAAAAAGCATTGTTCCTCGAAAAACCGATTGCGCTGGATATCAATGAAGCGCATGAAACTGCAGCAGAAATCGAGAAATCGGGGATCATATGCCAATTGGGTTTCATGAGAAGATTCGATCCGGGCTATGAGTATGCGAAGCAAAGAATACTGGCCGGTGATATCGGCAAGCCGCTCTATTTCAAAGGATGCACAAGAGACCCGCGCATGGCGCACGAATCTTACGTTGCGACTTGCGGCGGCATTTTCGCGGATTTGAATATACACGATTTCGACATTGCGCGTTATCTCATGGGACAGGAAATCGTCGAGATTACAGCCATGGGCTCCGTACTGTATTCCGAAATCGCAGCGAAATATAACGATGTCGACCAAGCCATCAGCTATCTTCGTTTCGACTCCGGGGCGGCCGGAGATGTCGAAGGATATCGCAATGCGTTCTACGGATATGATATCCGGGCGGAGATCATGGGGACAGAAGGCACAATCGTCGTGTCGGGTATCCAAAATCATTCCGTTACGTTGCTTCACCCCAATCGGGGCAGCTACGACATTATTCCGTTCTTCATGGAGCGGTTTGAAGTCGCATACTTGCGCGAGATGGAGCATTTCATTGCTTCCGTGCAAAACAATGAGCAGCCTTCCGTCGGTGCCCGGGATGGCGTGATTGCCCTCGCGGTAGCCCTTGCGGCTCGTCAATCCAATTGGAATCGCGAAACCGTCCAGGTGGCGCAATTTTTGAAAAAGTAGTGTAATCAACGGTATCGTGTCTGAAAAAAGATTCATTTCAAAGTGGGAAAGCGCTTTACATCCGAAAAAGAGTAGTGTATGCTACAAATTAAGGGTAAGCGCTTAACATGAAGAAAAGGGGAATACAACATGAGCAAATTAAAAGTAGGCATGTTCCTGATGCCTAACCATCCGCCTGAAAGATCCATGTACGACGCTACGCAATGGGACTTGAGGATGATCGAGGAAGCGGACAAGCTGGGTTATACCGAATGCTGGATCGGCGAGCACTTCACAGTGCCGTGGGAACCGATTCCCTCGCCGGATCTGCTGATCGCACAGGCATTGCTGCGGACGAAGAACATCAAGCTGGCCCCGGGCGCGCATCTGTTGCCTTATCATAATCCCGTAGAGCTGGCGCATCGCGTCGCCTACCTGGATCATCTGGCGCAAGGAAGATTCATGCTCGGAATCGGCGCTGGCGGAACGGTAACGGACTGGGAACTGTTCAACGTGGACGGCAAAGCCGGTGAAAACCGCAAAATGATGGCGGAAGCGTTTGAGTTGATGCTGAAGCTTTGGACGGAAGACGAGCCGTTCCAATTCAGAGGAAAGTACTTCAGTGCGAACTATATAGCGCCGAGACCCGGCGACAAGCTGAAAATGCACATTAAGCCGTTCCAGAAGCCGTTTCCGCCGATCGGCATTACCGGATTTACCGAATCGTCTCCGACGCTCAAGATGGCGGGTGCGAAAGGCTTGATTCCGATGAGCCTGGGGTGGAACAAAGAATATATCGCTTCCCACTGGACGGCGGTCACTGAGGGCGCCAAATCGGCGGGCCGGGTAGCCGATCGCGGCAACTGGCGGATTACGCAGGACATTTTTGTCGCCAAGACGGACGAAGAAGCGATGAAGTGGGCGCTTGAAGGGTTTATGGGCAGATTCTTCCGGGAATACTGGATTCCGTTATTCGCAGAACAGGGCGACCTGAAAAACCTGAAACCCGATCCGTCGCTTGCGGATGAGCTGATTACACCGGAATATTTGGCGAAAACAAGCTGGCTTGTCGGTTCTCCCGAGACGGTAACGAAGAAGCTGCAGGCGCTTTATGATACGGTAGGCGGTTTCGGCACGTTGCTGCTGACCGGATATGATTACAGCGATAATCCGGAACCGTGGTTGGAATCGATGAGATTGCTGGCAGAGGAAGTCATTCCGAGGATCGAAACGAAAGTGCTTAATGCCAACTGAACAAAAGACCGATCGCTATCCGGCGATCGGTCTTCGGAAGGTGAGGGAGCCGTGGGACATACGAACCTCTTGCTCGAGATGAGCAATATCGAAAAATCCTTCCAGGGCGTTAAAGCTCTAAAGGGAGTCTCACTTCAAGTACGCCGTGGCACCGTGCATGCGCTTATGGGCGAGAATGGCGCCGGAAAATCGACCTTGATGAAAATATTGTCGGGCATCTATCAGCCCGATGCAGGGAAGATCAAGCTGAACGGGACGGAAATCCAGATCAAAGATCCGAAGGATGCGATTGACAAAGGAATTTCCATGATTCATCAAGAGCTCACTCCGCTTATGGAGATGACGATCGGCGAAAATATTTTCCTGGGTCGCGAACCGGTATTTCCGTTTACAAGATTCGTCAATTACAAAAAGATGTATCAAGACACCGAGCGCCTGCTCCAAAGCTTGAATTTGAACCTGAATCCGCGCAAAAAAATGAAAGAGCTGAGTGTGGCCGAGATGCAAATGGTGGAGATTATCAAAGCGATCTCCTACGATTCCCAAATCATTATTATGGATGAACCGACATCTGCGATTACGGACAGGGAAGCGGACAAGCTGTTCGAGGTCATTTTCCGGCTCAAGGCGGAACAAAAAGGGATCATCTACATCTCCCACAAAATGGACGAGATTTTCCGGGTTTCGGATGATATTACGGTCTATCGGGATGGGACCCACATCGGTTCTGCGCCGGCCAGAGAGTTGGACAAGGACAAACTGATTACGATGATGGTCGGCAAGGAACTGTCGGAGGTTTTCCCCCAGAAGAAGGAGCCGGAACAATCGGAAGTCGTTTTGTCAGTCCGCGGCCTGAAGCAGAAAGGCAGGCTCCACGATATCAGCTTTGACCTGAAGAAGGGCGAAGTGTTGGGCATCTCGGGGCTGATGGGGTCCGGCAGAAGTGAAACGGTAGAAGCGATCTTCGGCATGTCCGCCATTGATGAAGGAGAAATATTCGTAGAAGGCAAGAAAGTGAAAATAGGTTCTCCAATCGATGCGATTAAGCTGGGCATGGCGTTCGTTACGGAAGACCGGAAGCAGCAAGGGCTGTTCCTGAACAGATCGGTCAAGGAAAACATTTCGATTTCTTCTCTTGACCAGAGGTGCAAACTCGGATTTATCGAGAAAAGCAAAGAGACCAGTGATGTAAGCGCTATTATACAGTCGCTCAAAATTAAAGTACACTCTGAAAACCAGGTTGTGGAGACGCTAAGCGGGGGTAACCAGCAAAAGACTGTCCTGGGCAAATGGCTTCTGACTCAACCGAAGATATTGATCGTGGATGAGCCCACCAGAGGAATCGACATCGGAGCCAAGTCCGAAATCTACAAGCTCATGAACGAACTGTCCAAGCAAGGGATCTCGATTATTATGATTTCATCCGAAATGCCGGAAATCCTTGGGATGAGCGATCGGATTCTCGTATTCCGCGAAGGAAAAATCGCAGGCGAGCTAAGCCGGGCGGAGGCTACGCAAGAGAAGATTCTGGCACTGGCAATAGGACACTTGCAGGAGGAATAACATGAAATCGGAAGAACCCGTGATGAAACGCAGCTTGGGAGAAAGAGTTAACGTCAAGGACATCTTTGTCAATTATGGCATCGTATTCGCGTTTATTCTCGTTGTAGTCGTGTTGTCCTTGTCAAACAGCTATTTTCTGACCGTCGACAATATTCTGAATGTCCTAAGACAGGTATCACTAAACGCGATTCTGGCAATCGGGGCAACGTATGTCATCCTGCTTGCGGGTATCGACTTGTCCGTCGGTTCCATTGTGGCGCTTTCCGGAGTGGTAGCGGCATCATTCGCGACTAGCGGACACACGGGCATCTTGATGCCCATCGTGATGGGGATGGCCGTCGGGCTCTTGGTCGGCTTCGTCAACGGCGTCGTCATTGCCAAGTGGAACGTCGCTCCTTTTATTGCCACGCTGGGGATGATGGCGGCGGCCAGGGGATTCACCTATATCTATTCCAAAGGACAACCTATATCCAATTTGAATGCTGATTTTCTGGCCATCGGCCGAAGCGACTTCCTGGGGATTCCGATTCCGGTTTGGATCATGCTTGCTCTTGCGGTCATCTTCCTGATTATTTTGTACAAGACCCGTTTTGGAAGATATGTATTCGCGATCGGCAACAATGAGAATGCAGCCAAAATTTCCGGCATCAAAGTCAACAGGGTAAAAGTTTGGGTGTATTCCATCAGCGGATTGCTGGCGGGAATCGCCGGGATCATCTTGTCATCGAGGGTTTCCTCCGGGCTCCCGCAAGCCGGCGCTTCGTACGAGTTGGACGCCATTGCTGCAGTCGTTATCGGGGGAACGAGCCTTAACGGTGGCAAAGGCAGATTGTGGGGGTCCTTGATCGGAGCCTTGTTGATCGGGGTGCTGAACAACGGACTGGATCTGATGAATGTTTCCTCATACTGGCAACAAGTCATCAAAGGTGCAATCATCATTGCTGCAGTCATGTTCGATCGCAAAAAATAACCAAGGTTTCACAAACATTCACATAAGGGGGCAATATTCTATGAGAAAGTTTGGTTTGACAGCGATTATGGCAATGGTATTGATGGCAGTGATTTTGAGCGGATGCGGCAGTTCGAAGACCGACAATTCCGCGGCATCTTCCCCGGCGGCATCCGGACAAACCCAGGCACCAGAGGACAAGAAGATCAGAATCGGATTTTCCATCTACGGCCTCGGCGCAGAGTTTGCGAACCTGATTGTCGATGCCATGAAGAAGGAAGCAGAAAGGCAAAACGTCGAGCTTATCGTATTGGATGGACAATCAACGGTTGATACGCAAATCTCCCAACTGAAAACGCTTGCTACGCAAAAGGTAGATGCAATCATCGTTAGCCCAATCGATACGAACGCCCTGAGCGATACAGTGGATTCCATTGCGGACAGCGGGATTCCGGTCATCGGCGTAAACAGCATCATGACGGCCAAAAAGCTGACTTCCTATATCGGATCTCCTGACGTTCAAGCGGGAGAAATGGCAGCGGAGCAAGTGATTCAAGCGATTGGCGGCAAAGGCAACGTCGTCATCATGGAAGGCGTAATCGGCCAATCCTCGCAATTGCAGCGTACGGAAGGAATCATGAATGTCCTCAAGAAGTATCCGGATGTTAAAGTACTGGCGCAGAAACCGGCGAACTGGTCCCGTGCGGAAGGGCTGGCATTGATGGAAAACTGGATCCAGGCGTTCCCGGATAAAATCGACGGCGTCATTGCGGAGAACGACGAAATGGCTCTCGGTGCGATCAATGCCCTGCAAGCCAAACAAATCAAAATTCCTGTAGTCGGCATTGACGGCGTCAAAGATGCGCTGACGGCTATCGAGAATGGCGATATGCTGGCAACGTTCTTCCAGAATGCAGTAGCCCAAGGCGAAAGATCGCTGCAAATCGCAATCGATGTCGTAAACGGCAAACAGGTCGAAAAGGAATATAACATTCCGTTCGAGCTGATCACCAAAGAAAACGTGGCAGATTACAAGAAATAAGCCGACTGACAAGAAATAAGTCGACTGACGTTACTCGCCGCTTTTGCAGCGGCGAGTAACTGGGCTTATTCGTTTATTCAAGCTCATTTTTTTTTATTTCACTAGATTAAGCGCTTACCCAATTTTTTTGCTTTTCAGAAAGGGAGAAACCAATTGCTGACTAGCACAAGCATGATCATCCGGGTCAAATTGCATAACCCGTCGGGGACATTTGCTGATCTTGCCGACGCGATATGCAAGAAGGGTGGAGATATTATTGCCGTTGACGTCATCAATGCGAGCAAGGATGCGACGATACGTGATATTACGGTGAATACGCATGGAGCGGAAGAAAGCGTTCAAATCGAAAAGGCCATCCGGGCTCTGCCCGGCATTACCGTCATCAACGTCTCGGACCCTACTTTCCTGGCCCATCTTGGAGGGAAAATCGAAACACAGCCGAAGTCCCCAATCAAGACGAGGGAGGATTTGTCCAAAGTTTATACGCCGGGTGTAGCCAAAATATGCAAGGCCATTCACGAAGATCCGGCCAAAGCTTACTCCCTGACGATCAAACGGAATTCGGTTGCAGTCATTACCGACGGAACAGCGGTGTTAGGGCTGGGGGATATCGGTCCTGAGGCGGCCATTCCGGTAATGGAAGGCAAGGTTATGTTGTTCAAGCAATTGGCCGGTGTCGATGCGTTTCCGATCTGTCTGGACAGCAAAGATCCGGAGGAAATCATCCGGACTGTCAAATTGATCGCTCCGGTATTCGGGGGCATCAATCTGGAGGACATTTCTTCACCGCGTTGCTTCGAGATTGAGCAAAGATTAAAGGAAGAGCTGGACATTCCGGTATTTCACGATGATCAGCACGGTACAGCCGTTGTGATGCTGGCCGGATTAATCAACGCGCTCAAAATCGTCGATAAGCAGCTTGCCGATGTCCGTATTGTTGTAAACGGCATCGGAGCAGCAGGGGCGTCCATCGTCAAAATGCTGATCGCGGCCGGAGCGAACAACATTTTTGCGGTAGATCGCGAAGGGGTGCTGACGAGAACAAAAACTTATGACAATCCAATGTGGCAATGGATCGCGGAACGAACGAATCCGGGCGGGATAGAAGGGCGGCTTTCGGATGTGATTGCCGGGGCGGATGTCTTCATCGGCGTGTCACGCAAAGGCTTGCTCAAATTGGAAGACGTAAAGCGAATGGCGGATAACGCGATCGTGTTCGCGATGGCAAATCCCGATCCGGAGATCGATCCCGAAATTGCCGAGCCCCATGTTCGCGTCCTGGCTACCGGTCGCAGCGATTATCCGAACCAAATCAATAACGTGTTATGTTTCCCGGGTATATTTCGCGGAGCGCTAGATTGCCGGACCACGATCATCAACGAAGAGATGAAGCTAGCAGCTGCAAAGGCCATTGCCTCGGTTGTAAGCGACGACGAGCTCAACGAGCAGTACATCATCCCGAGTATTTTTAACGACAAAGTCGTACCGGCCGTTCGCAAAGCGGTCATCCAGGCGGCCATCGATACGAACGTAGCACGCCGAATCCCGCCGGATTTCCGCAACGAGCAAGACTGATCCCCTCTCGCCGTTGGCATGAATTTTAGGTGATCTGATCCCAGCCCCACTCCCTGGCATCTTTCTCTTCCGAAGCGATTCGCTTATTTCAGCGGGAGATGATTCTGAAAGGATGGGTCTTTTTTTGCGGGCGGTATGGGGGTCCACTTTAGTCCGGAACGGAGACGATCATGACCGGCTTGACGATTTTGATAGACCTTGATGGGCTTCCTGCCTTTCAAGGTTTCTTCGTTTATGGACAAAACAGCATTTATCCGCATCGTTCATCCAGAAAACAAGCTTCGATTCCATAGACCTAATATTCCATCACAGGATTTTAATTCCAAAGTCCCAAGTTTGTCGGAAATTTATTATGTTTTCGTAAAAATCATCGACAGCGTTCTACAATGTAAGTCATTAATTTGTCCTATAATGATATCAGAGTGAAAATGTAATCGCTGTATGACGAAAATCAGACGAAAGGAGCGGTCAGGAGACCTGCATGAACACTCCCCAATTGATCCATCGACTCCAGTTGCTGCAGCGTCGACTTTGCGAAATGGCGAATGATTTAGGCAATCTGACCAATCCTGAAATTGTCGCCGTCAGTGAAGAAGCGGATCGGCTTATTGTTCAGCTTCAGCGTCTTCGCAAAGAAGAGGCGGAGGAAAAGAAGAGAAGCGGGGCAGCGTCCTCAGGTTCGATCCTGCCGGGCCCTCAAACGACGGAAGAAATCGGTGAGCAGGATAGCGCATTGTTCCTGAAGCACTCCTGAGCGCCAAGGCAAACGATGATTAAACCTTGAATCCTGTAGCAAATCCATCAATGTGCCGACACAGCCGGCCTTTGGGTCAGACGCACCGTATACGAGACGTTCCACACGTGATTGCAAAATGGCTCCCGCACACATGGGACAAGGCTCCAAAGTCACATACAAGGTGCACCCCAGCAAGCGCCAGGCACCCAAACGTTCGCTGGCTTCCCGGATCGCGATCATCTCCGCATGGGCAGTGGGATCGCGCAGCGTTTCCCGTTGATTGAAGCCGGTACCGACGATTTCATTGTTGCGCACGATGACGGCTCCAATCGGTACTTCCCCGATCGCCTGGGCTCGAAGCGCTTGCGCAATGGCGGCACGCATCCAATGTTCATCTGTTTCGAACATAGGCACAACATCCCTTTCGTGAATACGAGCATCACGAACATGCATTCGTTGTTAACATGGTGTGAACAACTTTGTGGACAAGCAGCCTGTTATCCACAGAGTTATTCACATTTTTTATTTTTATATGTGTACAATTAAGGGTCAAATCTTGCAAAAATCAGAATAAGCTGATATAGAAGGCAACAGCAGCCCAACATGCCGGGAGGGAAGCTGGGGATGATTCAGCATTTGTTTCGGGATGATCCGGATATTCGGCCAAACGGCAAGCTATCCATCATCGGGGAACCACGCTGTGATGAAGTCCAAATGCACGCTTATGCGATTCGCCGGAATCCGAAGGCGCCCAATGTCGCAGGCATTTACCTGGACAAATCCGCCAAGTACGGCATACGGGGAGATGTCGCTTATTGCCAGGCGATGCTGGATACGCAAGCATGGACAACCGAACCGCTTGGCCCGCCTGTCAAACCGTATGCTTACGCGATCTGGGGAGGCCAGGTGGGCGAGTGGACCATGGCAGAGTTGGAACGCCGAACGGAGCGGCATGTCCAGCTTTTGTATGCCTTGCTTGCCCAAATGCGTACCGTGGTACCTTGTTGGGAGGATCTGAATGGCAAATGGACGATTCCCGGACACCAATATGGCCAGGACATTGTTTCCATCTGGCGGAACATGCGTACCTGGAAGAAGACAGAAACTGATCAGATGTAGCGTTTGCCGGAACGTTCGATCGCTTGTCGGACAAGCACGTTCATCGCATCGACACAATGACGGGAAGCGGATTCGCCGAGCGGAATGCAGGATAACTCCGTGCAGGCGATGATGACCCCCTGGCAGCCATCATCATGCACGAGTCCGGTAATGATTTGCTCAAAAACCGCCGTATCAGGCACAAGACCGCCCTTGATATCGTGATAGATCAAACGCATGATCCGATGCTGGATATCTTCGTTCGGTACGTGCAACTGCAATCCATATTTCTCGCAAATTTGTCCATAGACACCGCTGCGCACCGTGCCGTTAGTGGCAAGCAGACCGATTTTGGCGTTTGGTCCATGACGATCGGCCATCACTTTGACCGTTTCGTCAACCATGTGGATAATCGGAATGCGTGTCATGCGCTGGAGTGCATCGTAAAAGACATGGGAAGTATTGCAGGGAATGGCGATATGCGCGACGTCCGCCGCCTCCAGCAGCCGGAAATCGCGTTCAATGGCCTGCAAAAATCGCTGTTCTTCACGCTCCAGAATGACTGTGGTGCGATCCGGCAGGGTCGCATGGTTAACGATGACCATATCGATATGATCCTGGTCGCGTTCCGCAGCGGTATGTTCGATAATCTGATCCATAAAAACGGCCGTCGCTTTCGGTCCCATGCCGCCCAATATGCCCAACCGATAATTGTTCACAGTGATACCCACTTTAATTCGATTTATTCTGCAGCAGCCGGAAGGCGATTTCGGCCCCCGGGTCCATCCCCTGGCAACCCGCGAGAAGCACCAGATCTCCTCTTCCGGCACGCGATAGCGCATCGGCAATCGCGTCGGGCAGTTCGTCGTACAATCGGACTTCAATGCCCGCATTCGACATCGTTTCCATGAAGGCTTGCGTTTCCGCTTCGGTCACTTTATCTTTGTCGGTCACATGGGAGACGCTTTTGGTCGCGACAATTTCGTTCAATTCCAGCCGCCGCATCCATTCGGCAATCGCTTGCGCGTTTTCCCGGTTCACCGTAGGGCCGCGCTCGCCCCGGATGGCGTAAACGATCCGCAGCTTTTCGTAATTCATGTAACGGAGCGTTTCGAGCGTGACGTTGATATTGCCGGGATTGGCAAAATGATCGTCAATAATCGTAAAATCGCCCTCATAAATGAACTGGAATCTGCGTTCCACACCGCTGAAGGTGCTCAGCGTCCGTTGAATGACCGGCACCGGAACGCCGTTCAACAGGGCGATGATGATCGCAACCATGGCGTTGTAGACCGAGTGCAGGCCGGGAACAGACAGGGAGACTTCAAATTCATCCGGATGAAATTCGATGCCCCTTGCGTAAAAAGGTTTCAGAATCTGTACCTTGAATTTGGCCCTGCCGGTCGAAAGATCGAGGTCTTTGCAATGGAAATGTCCGTCCTTGCTTTTGACGCCAAAGGTCACCGTCTGCGCCTGTGTCTGGTCGACAAGCGATGAGGAGTACGGACAGTCCAGATTCAATATGGCAACGCTGCCTGGCCCGGCATTGCGAATCAGGCTGCTTTTGGCTGCGAAATATTGTTCAAACGAACCGTGCGAATCGATATGTTCGCGGCTTACGTTATTCAGCGTAACGATATCGTAATCGATCGTGGCCACGCGATGGGTTTCCAATGCAGCCGAGGAAACTTCCATCGTCACGTGGGAGACGCCGCGATCTGCCATCTGGCGCAAATAACGTTGCAGGTCAAGCGACTCCGGCGTTGTCAGCTCGGCGGGAATCGACGTATCGTCAATCTTGATTTTCACGGTTCCGATCAGACCCGTGCGCAATCCGTGGTTTTCCAGCATGGCATTGGTCATGTAGGAAGTGGTTGTTTTGCCATTGGTCGCGGTAATTCCGATCATCGAGAGCTGTCTGGCAGGCCAGCCATAGAAGGCCGCTCCCAGCGTGGCCAGGGCGATCCGGCTGTTCGAGACGCGATACTGCGGAATATCGATGTCATCCTGAAACGTTTCGACGATGGCCGCAACTGCACCGTGGCGAACGGCATCCGCCAGATACCGGTGGCCGTCCGTCTTGTAACCGACTACACAGACGAACAGATGACCAGCCGACACTTTGCCGGAATGGTAGGCTACCCCGGTGATGGGCACGTTCGTATCGTTGCGGGACGACAGTACTTCAATGGATTGCAGCAGCTCCCGGAGCATGACCATGGCGCGAGCCTCCTTATCTGCGAAGCAATTTGTTTGCCATTTTTCCGATAATCATCGACAGAAATGCAAAAGCTGGCTTCGGGTCACGCCAATCCCAGATGGAGTGGGCTTTCGGCTTGCGCAAGGACCGGAGTACCTGTCCCAATGTCAATTGCTTCGTTCTGAGGTAGTCCCGGATGGCAAGCATATCTTCATAGGCGTACCAGAAAACCAGATTCGTGTCTTTTTCCACTGCACTTGGCGGCAGCGGTGAACCCGTCAGTTCCCGATATGTAATGTAAGGAAAGTTAATGCCGGTTTTCTCCAGCAGGGCGTTCAAATTCGTAATGCGAACGTTGACTTCGATCAAATAGAATTTGCCCGTATTGGCATCCTTCTTGAATTCGATTTCGGCAAAGCCCTTGTATTTCATCGCTTCCAGGAACTTCGACCCGATCTCGTAAAGCTCGGGGACGTATTTCTGTCCGGTATAGACAGATGCACCAAAATTGATCGGATATTGCCGATATTTCTGGCAGGTCACCCAATGCGTCACTTTGGACTCCTGGTTCAGATAGGCGTCAAACGTGTACATGTGATCATCGAATCCCGGAATGATCCGTTGGATGATGACTTCCAGACCGGCCGCATGTGCGCGTTCGACAGCCGCTACCAATTCCTGCTGATTGAACACCTTGAACAGTTTGCGCCGGAATTTGGCCACAAATGCGGGAGAATCAACCGGTTTGACCAAACAGGGGTATCCGATGAAGGATGCGACCTTGTCCAGGTAGTCTGCCTCGTCCACACGCAGCGTTTCGGGCACGGCAATCCCTTTCTCGATAGCCGCACGCTCAAGCGATTCCTTGTTCATCAGGCGCGTATAGAGGCCCGGTTCGGTTTGGGGTATCAGGTAGCATTCCCGCAGTTGTTCCAGGTATTCGTCAATGACTTCGACATAGGCGTCGTGACAGGGAATCAGTACGGGAGGTGCACTTTGCCGGCGGGCATAATCCACCAGGAAACGGACGAATCCTTCGCGATCTTCTTTATAATGGGGAGAGACGAGCCGCTCGGAACAATATTTGGATGCAGCGGCATACGTATTCTTCGTGGAGTAATCGACAGCTACCGTATGTACGCCGTGTTTGCCCAGACAACGTATCGTGCTCAGACCGATATAGTAGTTGCTGCCCAATATAACCGCTTTGTTATTCAACGTATGCACATCCCATAATGAAAATTCTCCTGCAACTCGGGACGGATGACCGCAAATGCCGGCTTGCCCAGCCGGAATGACAGCTATCATTGTACTTCAAGCCATGCTAGATTACAAGGCGGACACCCGGCACGGAGCCTGCTATGACAGGCGGAACAGGGGGAAACTTGCCCTGGACGCAAAAAGCCGGACGTACCCGCTGGCGGGACGGCCCGGCTCTTTGCGCATACGCGCTGGATAGCGTCCGATTGATTCCGCTTATTGCGGCACCTGGAGTGTCTGGGTTGCGGACGAATCCGTATATTTGCGCAAAATCGCCACTTCGACGCGACGGTTTTTGGCTTTGCCGGCAACAGTGTCATTCGTATCCACCGGGCGGTACTCCCCGTAACCGGTCGAGCCAAACAGCTTCGGATCGAAAGCATCGTTTTCCAGCAAAATTTTCATGAAGTTGACGGCGCGTTTCGTGCTTAATTCCCAGTTGGACGGGAATTCCGGTGTATTGATCGGCGTCGTATCCGTATGGCCGGCAACGATGACTTCATAATCGTTGAACGGCTCCAGCATTTCGGCGATGGCAACTCCCAGCTTGCGGGCTTCGGGTTTGACGGTGGCGCTGCCGGGGTCGAACAGCGCGTTGTCCCGGATCGTAATCAGGAGTTCCGAATAGTTCAACTGCGTCTCCAGTTGGGTAGACAGGCCGTTGCGTTCAATATATTCGTTGAGTTGCTTCTGCAAGGCTTCCAGGTTCCGTTGTTCTTCCGCTTGCAGATCGGTTTGCGACTTGTTTTTGTCCCGGCCGACCGGATTCCGGTTGCGGGTCATATCCGTATAGCTTTGGACTTCGCCGGTCTGTATGATCGTTGCACTGTTAAAGATGTTGAGACCGTCGCTGAAAGCGGTCCGAAACGCCTGGGTCAACGCCTCAGCCTTGGCCGTGTTCAGCGAACTGACCGCATACAACACGATAAACAGGGCGAGCAGCAGCGTCATCAAGTCAGAATACGGCAAGAGCCAGGATTCGTCGGGATGCTCTTCGTGGGCCTCAGGCCGTCGCTTTTTGCTCACGCTCTGCTTCCTCCTTCTTCTGGAAGGCGATCCGCTCGGTTGGCGTCAGGAATACCATCAGCTTCTGCTGGATGGCGATTGTGGATACGCCGGATTGAATGGAGAGCAGGCCTTCGACCATCATCAGCTTCAAGTCGATTTCCCGTTTGGAAAGACGTCTGAGTTTGTTGGATATCGGGTGCCACAGGACATAACCGGTAAAAATACCGAGCAGCGTGGCGATAAATGCGGCTGCAACCGCATGGGCAAGCGCCGTCATGTTTTCCAGGTTTTGCAGGGCGGCAACAAGACCGATGACGGCACCGAGCACCCCGAGCGTAGGTGCGTACATGCCTGCCTGGGAGAAAATCTGTGCGCCGGCACGATGGCGTTCCTCGGTCGCGGAGACGTCTTCCAGCAGCACGTCCCGGACCAGTTCCTGGTCGTTGCCGTCAATAATCATGCGCATGCCGACTTTCAGAAACTCGTCTTCGATTTCCTCAACCCGGGATTCGAGCGCCAGCAGACCTTCCCGACGGGTAATCGTCGCCCACTCCATGAACATCGTGATGACCTGCTCGCGAGGCATCAGCTTCGGCTCGACAAACACGATTTTGATCAGCTTCGGAATTTTTTTCAGGTCGCTCATGGGGAACGCCACACAGACAGAGGCGGCCGTTCCGACAAGAATGATGACATAGGCAGCCGGGTTGGAAATCAGGCTCAACAAAGGCGCTTCTTTCAAGTACATCCCCAAAAGCAGGGCAATCAGACCAAGTATGAGACCGATAACTGTTGAATTTTTCATTCGTACACCTCAGCAGTGAAGATGGTTGGCGTGGCTGAGTTTCCTCACATACCGACACTCTAACCTGTTTATCGTCATTTCCTGTGCAAAGCATTAGAGCAGAACGACGATTTTCGGGAACGAAAGTGACGGACGGCCGAATTTTTTTGTCGCAAACGGCTTGCCGGCACCGGTTCCGCCAGCGCGCCAGACGGCTGGACAGCGCAATTTCCGCATGTTAAGATGGCATCACAATGGAATACGGGCGGAAAACAGGTACTCGATGAGAGTTTAATAGAGAAGTTCGGTGCAAATCCGACGCGGTCCCGCCACTGACCATGGAGCGTCTGCCCGAATTGGCCACTGCTGGCACCTAGCAGCGGGAAGGCCGGGAAAGACCATGCTCCAGGAGCCAGGAGAACTGCCTGTTTTCGGAACAACACCTGCAATCCTACGAGGAATAGGAGAGGTGTGGGCGTGAAGCTGCGGCGGAGGCAAGATGCCATCCGGACGGGCAGCGTTTGTCCGGCATGCGCATTGGGCAGCGGCCTGATGCGGCTTCCAGGGACATGTACGCATTCAACATACCACACGGCATCCTCTTCGTCTGGTTACGGGGGATGTTTTTTGTTGTGCTTTCAATTTTGTTGTGCCTTCAATAATGAAAGATAATGAAATGATGTGGGGCGGGAGTCACAAATGATACGGATGGAGATGGGCGGAAAAATGGCTTTGCGAAGCATGCGAAGACGGATTATGGGCGGATTGGCGGCTTTGTTGCTGGGCATCACGGCGATGTTGGGCGGCTGGACACAACAGGCGTCCGCAGCGCAGGAGGTGCAGCAGCCTCGGGCGTCCGGGCCAAGCCCGGCGGAAATCGATGATGTGCTGCAATCGTTGCAGGCATTGCATGCGCGGGCGGAAACGCTGAGCGATTGGGTGGCGCTGGCGCTGGCCAGGGGCGGCAAGCCGGCAACGAGCCGATATGCCGCGGTGATCGAACAGACCGCGGTTCCGGAAAATTTCCGGCGGGTGACCGATTATGCGCGGATGGCCCTGGCGGTCAGTGCGCACGGCTGGGATGCGCGCAAAGTCGGCCCCGGGAAAATCGACTTGCTGGCGCAGATCGCCCGCAGCGAAAACATGACCGCACAGGGGCCCAACGGCCCCGCATATGCGCTGCTCGCGCTGGATGCGGGCGGTTATGCCTCAGGCCCCCAGGATCGCTGGACACGCAGCGCCCTGATCCGCTGGCTGCTCGACCAGCGCGGCGAGGCCGGCGGCTGGTCGCTGGCAGCCGGGCAGAGCGAAGTGGATGTCACGGGCATCGTGCTGACGGCGCTGGCGCCCTATCAGGACCTGCCGGATGTCAGGGCGGCGATAGACGGGGCGCTGGCCTGGCTCTCGTCCGTGCAGAACGAACATGGCGGATTCGGCAGCTACGGCATGCCGGAAACGAGCGAAAGCGCCGTGCAGGTCATCATTGCGTTGACGGCGCTGGGAATCGACCCTGCAAGCGATGAACGATTCATCAAAAACGGTCGTTCGGTGCTGGAGAGGCTGCTGTCGTTCCGGCAACCGGACGGCAGTTTCGCCCACGTGCCCGGCGGCAAGCCGGACGCACTCGCGACGATGTATGCGCTGCTTGGCATGACGGCCGTGGACCTCTTTCAGGACGGGCTTCCGGGGCTGTTCAGCGGCGTTCCTGCCGGCCAGGCGACGCAAGTTTCGGTGTACGGTCCGACCGGAACGCTCGCCCAGGCTTCCGTACCGGGTCGCACGGCGCTGGAAGCGCTGGTGCAAGTGCTGCGGCAAAAAAATCTTTCCTATGTAATCGGACGCCACCCGCAGCAAGGCGTCCAAGTGACCGCGATTGGCGAATACGGCAACGGCCATTTCGGCGGCAACGACAAATGGCAATATGCGGTCAGAAAAGACGGCCAATGGGTGCGGAATCTGACCGGATTGGGCGATTACGAGCTGAATCAAGCAGATGAGCTTGTCGTCTATTACGGGGATTCACCGGCCTTGATCCATGATGTCAAATTTGAACCGTCCGCCCCGAGGGAAGGCTGGCCCCTGACGATCACCGTGAAACAGGAAACCTATGACGTAGCTGGCGGCAAAGTCTTGATCGGCCCTGCAGCAGGGGCGCGCGTCAGCATTGGCGGGGTTTCAGCAGTAACCGACCGGCAGGGGAAAGCCGAACTCACCGGGCTCAAGGCTGGCCAGACCGTATTGCGCATCGACGGTTACAAACAGGGAGCCGCCCCGGCATTTGTCACGTTCGAGCTGCCTGTTGCTGTCCAGAGCCATGTGAAAAACGTCAGTGTGCGTGTCGAAGGGGACGAGGGCCTGATCATCCAGGGCCCAGCCAGGGGTGGCACGGCGAAGGAAGCGCTGGAGCATCTGCTCCACTCGGGCGGCGTGCCATATGAATTGCAGGAAATGTCGTTTGGCACATACATTTCTTCCATTAATGGAATCGAAGGCGGCAAATACGGCGGCTTTGACGGCTGGCTGTTCGCCATTCTGAATGAGGACGGTTCCTGGACGTACCCTTCCGAAGGTATCGGTACGTTCCTGCTGGAAGAAGGCATGCAAGTCGTTGTCTATTATGGCGACAATACGCTGCTGCCGGAACCGATTCTGGTGACGCCGTCGCGGGCGAAACCGGGCGAACCCGTCACGGTAACGGTTCGGCATCGGGAAATGAACTGGGAAACGGGCAAACTTGGTGCCGCAAAGCCGCTGGCGGGCGCGACGGTATCTGCCGGGGGCGCGACTGCCGTTACGGATGCGAATGGCCGGGCGCAACTGGGCGGATTGGCGGAAGGGCTGCATGAGGTGATCGTTTCCGGCTATGGACGGGATCGGGCGCCAACGGTATTGCGGACCGTCGGTCAGGTCAGCGTCGCCGGCGCATATGCCGATCAGGCGCAAATTGCGCCCTGGGCGGCGGATTGGGTGCACGACGCCCGGGCTTCCGGCATCCTGTTGGGTGAGGACGATCGCGCCGGGGAAGCGGCGTTCCGTCCGAAGGAGGGCATCAGCCGGGGCGCGTTTGTCGCGGCGCTCGTCCGGGCGATGGGCATCAAACCGGTACAGCCGGGAGAGACTTTCCGGGATGTGCCGGATGTAGCCTGGTATGCCGGGGAGATCGAAGCGGCGGCACAGGCCGGTCTCATTGCGGGCGTGGCACCGGGCCAGTTTGCGCCGGAAGCGGGGCTGACGCGGGAACAGGCCGCGGTCCTGCTGGCGCGCGCGCTTGGCATCCAGGCTGCGGCAAATCCGCAAGCGTTCGCCGATGAGCAGCAAGTGTCCGCCTATGCGCGAAATGCGGTGCAGGCGGTGCTGGAACAGGGCTGGATGACGCTGCAGCAGGATGGAACGTTTCTGCCGAAAATGACGGTCACGCGCGAACAGACTGCCGTCATCGCCGTTCGCATCTTGCAGGCATTCCGGCACCAGTAGAGAAATCAGTCGCGCTAGCCGCATTGGGATGAAGAGGATGGAAAGGGGGAAACGATGTGTCGGTCAACCAACGCTGGCGGTTGATGTGGCAGGCAGTCGCCCTGGCTGTGTTGCTGGGGCTGTTGTCCGCGTGCGGGCAAACGGCCGTGGCACCGGCTGGCGCAGCAGACGACTCTGTTCGTGGTGAACCATCGGCCAGCACTGCCGCCAACGTCACCGGGCCGGACGGCGGAACAAGCGACGCATCGGCATCCGCGTCACCCGGCGCATCCGTTGCCGGTGCCGCAGCCGCCTCCGGCGGGATGCCAACCGAGTCGCCGGTGGCGCCGTCCGAAGCACCGGCAAGCGAGGAGGCGCTTCCGTCCGAAACGGCGTCCGCTTCGGCGGCATCGCCCACGGCATCGAATGCGAATGCCACTCCGCAGGCGGGATCGGGCGCGGCACCGGGCACATCGGTTCCGCCGAAGGTCACACCGGCCAGTGATGCGGTTTCCCCATCCGGACCCGCCGATGGAAACCGGGAAGTCGCGCGGACCGTTACGATTTCTGTCGTCGGCATCGGGGAGTGGGGCACGATCCTTCCCCCGGAGGAAGCCGAACTGAAGCCGGACGACACCGTTTCGGACGTGCTGGTGCGTGTGCTCAAATCCCGCAAGCTGGCGTATGAGACGAGGGGGAAAGGCGCCTTGCTCTATGTCGCCGGCATCGATGGTTTGTTTGAATTCGACGAAGGGCCCACAAGCGGATGGAAATACCGGGTGAACGGCGTTGTGAGGGGAGAAGGCGCCGGCCAGTACAAGCCGGAACCGGGGGATCGCATTGAATGGTTTTATACGACCGGGGACGGGGAAGCGGGCGACGCATTGCCATGAGCGAATCGTTCGGCATGCGCGCCCTGCATCCCGCGGTCCTGCTGCTTTATTATGCCGGAGGAATCGCCTTCGGCATGCTGTTGTTTCATCCGGTTATTTTGTTGTCCGGATGGGCAGCCTGTCTGGTCGTCAACTGGCATCTGGACGGCGGACGCCAGTGGCGGCGTTGGTGCTTGCCGATGCTGCCTGTGATTGTCGTGTTGATGGTGGTCAATCCGCTTGTGTCCCATCGGGGGCGAAGCGTGTGGTTTTACATCGGGGATGCGCCGATTACACTGGAGTCCGTTGCGTATGGCGCCACGCTCGCGTTGTTCATGCTCGGCACGCTGACGCTTTTTGTTTCCTGGCGGATGGTACTGACCGAGCACAAATTTCTGTTTCTGTTTGCCCGCTGGTCGCCCAAATTTGCCTTGCTCGTCATGATGGCCATGGGGCTGATTCCGCGGCTGCGGCGGAGGTTGCACGAATTGATGCTGATCCAGCGGACGCGGGGCGTGTCCGTAACGGAAGGGACGTTTGCCCAGCGCGCAAGGAGCGGTGTCCGGCTCGTCGGCCTACTGTTGTCCTGGTCGCTGGATGACGCGTTGCAGACGGCCGACGCCATGCAGGCGCGGGGATACGGCTCCGGGGCCAGGAGTGTTTACACCGTTTATCGTTTTGGAAGGCGGGACGGGTGGACGGCAGCGGGGCTGCTTGCCATTTTTGCGGCCGGATTCTCGTTGTGGTGGAGCGGTTACGGCTATCTGGACATTTATCCGCGGTTGGGTTCGCTGGCGCTAGGCGCAGGGGATGCCGGAACGCTGGCGGCTTATGTGGCGTATTTGCTGCTGCCTTTAATCTGGGAATGGAGGGATCGGCGCGCATGGCAAGCATTGAATGGCACGAGGTAACTTTCCATTATCCCGGAGCGGACACGCCGGCGCTGTCCGCCGTCAACCTGCAAGTGGGGTCGGGGGAGTTCGTCGTGCTCTCCGGCCCGTCCGGTAGCGGCAAGTCGACATTGCTGCGGCTGCTGAAGCGGGAAGTGGCGCCTGGCGGCCGCATGGCAGGCCAGATCCGGCTGGACGGCGTCCATATCGCGGAGTTGCCCGCCAGGGAAGCTGCCGCCGCAGTCGGGCTGGTCATGCAGCACCCGGACAACCAAATGGTGGCCGATACCGTCCTGCATGAGCTTGCTTTCGGCATGGAAAATTTCGGCATGCCGCAAAACCTGATGCACCGCAGAATGGCCGAGGTCGCCGGATTCTTTGGCCTGGAGCCGCTGCTTGACCGTCGCACCGACGAACTGTCGGGCGGCCAGAAGATGACGGTCAATCTGGCCGCCGTGCTGATGTTGCAACCGAAAGTGCTGCTGCTCGACGAACCGCTTGCCCAGCTGGACCCGTTGGCAGCCCGCGAACTGCTCGGCATGGTCAAACGGCTGAACGAGGAGTGGGGCATTACGGTGCTGGTCAGCGAACACCGCCTGGACGATTTGCTCCCGATGGCCGACAGGGTGATCCGGCTGGAAGCGGGAGCGGTTCGTTTCTTTGGAAGCCCCCGGTCATTTGCGGCCAACGCCTGGAGGCGCAGGGAAACGGATTGGATCGAAATGCTGCCTTCGGTCACGCGCTGGGCCATGGATTGCCGGGCGCAAGGGGAGGCGCATCCGGTGACCGGATCATCCGGAACATCGCCGGGATCATTTCCGAAAGCAGATGGCGACGAACCTGATCCGGCTTTTCCGCTCACCGTCAAAGAAGCGGGACAGCAATTACTGGCGGCCGGAAATGCATTCCCCCTTGCCGGTGTCTCAGGCGCCGCATTCAGGTCGGGAGCCGGCGGGCCAAAGCCGGGGCAACAGGCGCGAATTCCGCTGCTGGCGGCCGAAGGGCTGGTGTTCGCCTACGACAAACATTTGCCTGCGGTGATGCGGGGATTGACCTGGCACATCCGACAAGGAGACCGCATCGCCCTGTTCGGCGGCAACGGCAGCGGCAAATCGACGCTGCTGCAACTGCTGGGCGGCCTGCACCAACCGCAGCGCGGCGACATCCGGCTCGGGGGCGTGCAGCTGTCGCGTCTAGCCGCACAGGTCCGTTATGCACGAATAGGTTATTTGGCGCAAAATCCGCTTCTCCATTTTGCCTTTGAAACGTTGCGCGAAGATCTGCTTCATGCCGCGGCCCGCGCAGGTTGGGCCGACCCGTCTGCCGCTGTGCAGACGATCGCCGCAAAAATGGCGCTGGAGAAGCTGCTCGACCGCCATCCGCACGATCTGAGCGGCGGTGAAAGACAACTGGGCGCGCTGGCCATGCTGCTGCTTGGCCGCCCGCAGCTATTGCTGCTGGATGAACCGACCAAAGGCATGGATGCGAGTGCCAAATCCAGACTGCTCGGCCATCTGGACGAGATTGGCCGAGACGGAGCCTCGTTCGTGGTGGCAACGCATGATCTCGACTTCGCGGCCGCATTCGCCAATCGCTGCGCATTGCTTTTTCAAGGTCAGATTGTGGCCGATGACGAACCGGAGGCGTTTTTTGAAGGAAACCTCTTCTACGCGACACCGCTTCACCGGCTGCTGCATCGGCTGCATGCCGCAGGCAATACGGGCAGTCGCTTCCCGGAGGGGGCGGTTCGATGAAGCGGTTGCGGCTGGCTGCCTTGCGCGTCAACCGGAAGTGGTTGCTGCTCGCCTCCGGTGTCGTCATGCTGGCTGCGGCCATGCTGTCGCTGAACCGGGGCAGTGCGCTGATGATGGGGACCATGCTCGTCTTGCTGTCCCTGGTGCCATGGATTTGGCAGTTCGAAAGGCGGCCGCGCCAGGCTCGCGAACTTGTTCTCATTGCGGTGATGGCGGCCATCGCTTCGATCAGCCGGATACCGTTTGCCACATTGCTGCCGGGTTTTACGCCCGTTACGTTCGTCATCATCGTAACCGGAGTCGTATTCGGAGCGGAAGCGGGATGGATGGTCGGCGTCGTCACCGGATTTGTTTCCAACATGTTTCTCGGTCAGGGTCCCTGGACGCCATGGCAGATGTTCGCCTGGGGATTGGCCGGATTTACGGCCGGGCTGTTCGCCCGCAGCCCGATCGGCAGACACCGCTGGGCGCTGGCCCTGTTCGGGGTCTGCTGGGGCTATCTGTACGGCTGGATCACGAATGCGACGATTGTATTGGACATCGCCTTGCGGGAGCAATCCTGGCAAGCTATAGCAGCCGTTTACGTGCTCGGGTTGCCTTTTGACACGGCGCATGCGGCGGCAAACCTGTTTTTTGCGGCGACGCTTGCGCCTTCCTGGATTCGGATGCTGGAGCGGTACCGGCGCAAGTATGGCGCGGTGGAACAAGTCGAATACATTCACGTACGAAGCGGCGATGCCGAACGGGAGGAGAGTACATATGGGAAAAAAACCGTTGTTGACCGATGAAGAATTGCGGACGGCCCTTGGCCGGTTGTCCGGCTGGTCGCTGGAAGACGGCAAAATTGTCAAAAAGTACCTGTTTCCCTCATTTGCGGATGCCATCGGCTTCGTGAATGCAGTTGCGGACATCGCCGAACGGATGAATCATCATCCGTTCATCAGCATCGACTATCGGCGGGTGACGCTTAAGCTGGTCACTTGGCATTCGGGAGGCATCACGGAACTGGACATCGCGGCGGCCAGCGCGTACGATGAGATCAGTGCGGACTGAAGCGATTTTGATTCCATTGGAGTGAGCATGTGTGATTCGGCGGTTTCTTGCCTATTATCGGCCTTACAAGCGGCTGTTTACGATTGATTTTACATGTGCGGTCATTGTGGCGCTGCTGGAACTTGGTTTTCCGGTGGCTGTCAGCTGGATGATCGATGAATTGCTGCCCGAGGGCAACTGGGGGACGATCGCCTGGGCATGCGCCGCATTGCTTGCCATGTATGCGCTGAGCATGGCCCTGCAATTTGTCGTCAACTATTGGGGGCACAAACTCGGCATCAATATCGAGACCGATATGCGCAGACAGCTGTACCATCATGTGCAGAAGCTGTCTTTCCGTTTTTTCGACAATACGAAAACCGGGCAGATCATGTCCCGCATGACGAACGACCTGTTCGACATCGGCGAGATGGCGCATCATGGGCCGGAAGATCTGTTTATCGCTCTCATGACGCTGGCCGGCGCATTTGGCATCATGTTTACCGTCAACTGGGAATTGTCGCTCATAACGCTTGTGGCGGTGCCGGTGCTGGCGCTGCTGATCGTCTTCTTCAACAGGAAACTGAATCAGGCGGCCACCCGGATGTTCGAGAAGATCGCAGATGTCAACGCCCGGATCGAGGACAGCATCGCCGGCATTCGTGTCGTCAAGTCGTTCGGCAACGAAGATTACGAGCGCGAGCGGTTTGACATGAACAACAAGGCGTTTCGTCTGGCGAAGTTGCGTTCGTATTTGACGATCGCATTCAGCTCTTCCAGCATCTATATGCTGACGCGGTTCATTTCCTTGCTGGTCCTGGTGTGCGGAGCCTGGTTCTCTTATCAGGGACAACTGTCCTATGGCGATCTGGTTGCCTTCCTGCTGTATGTGAACATATTTTTGCGGCCGATCGAGAAAATCAATGCCCTGCTGGAGATGTACCCCAAAGGCATGGCCGGGTTTGCGCGGTTTTGCGAGTTGATCGATACTGAACCCGATGTGCAGGATGCGCCCGATGCCATCGAAGTGAAGCGGCTGGTCGGCGACATCCGGTTCAACAACGTGACGTTCGGATACGAGAACCATACGAAGGTGCTGAAAAATCTGAATCTGCATATCCGCGCGGGGGAGACGGTTGCGTTTGTCGGGCCTTCCGGCGCCGGAAAATCGACGTTGTGCAGCCTGATTCCGCGTTTTTACGAAATTGATGAAGGTTCTGTCACCATCGATGGCATCGACATCCGCCGCATGACGCAGCAGTCGCTGCGCAACCAGATCGGGATCGTCCAGCAGGAAGTGTTTTTGTTCAACGGCACGATCCGGGAAAATATTTTGTACGGACGGCTGGACGCAACCGAAGCGGAAATATGGGAGGCAGCGAGGCAGGCGCATCTGGAGCTGTTTCTCAAATCGTTGCCGGACGGCCTGGACACGTTCATCGGCGAGCGGGGGCTGAAGTTGTCCGGCGGCCAGCGCCAGCGGCTGTCGATCGCACGCATCTTCCTGAAAAATCCGCCGATCCTCATCCTCGACGAAGCGACATCCGCCCTGGATACGGAAACCGAGTCGATGATCCAGCAGGCGCTGGATCGATTGGCGCACAACCGCACGACGCTGATCATTGCGCATCGGCTGGCAACCATTCGCCATGCCGACCGCATCGTCGTGGTGACGGAGGACGGCATCGCGGAGGAAGGCCGCCACGCGGATTTGCTGGCGGCGGGAGGCATCTATGCCCGTCTGAGCGCTGCACAGTTCAACAGTTGAGGACAATAAGAAAGGTCACCGGTTTCGCCCTGTGGTTTCGGTTGTTTCGCGATGCCACAGGGCGATTTGCAACAACATGGCGTGTTCAAAACGCCGCGGGTCGTACCCTGTCAGCGTCTTGATCTGTTCCAGCCGATAGATCATCGTATTGCGATGAATGCCCAGCGATTCGGCGGCTTCGGCAATGGACAGGTTGGCTCTGCAGAAGTGGGTGATCGTTTCGGTCATTTTGCCGTTCCAGTGACCGGCGATTTTGTGCCACAATCGTGCGGCATGTTCGTGCGGAATGAGGCCGGTCAGCGCCCGGGCTTCAATCTCGTCGAAATAGACGATGTCGGCCCGGGATTCGCCGCTTGTAGCGAATGGCAGCGCCATGGAGGCTTCCGCATAGCTGGCGCGAATCAGCTCGATGGTGGCGGCTTCGTTGCCGACAGCGATCCGGAGTGTTCTGCGCTTTTCCGCCAGCCGATCATGCAGTGATCGCAGCCATCGTGGAATGGGGATGCGGTTCGCACGCGAAAACAGCAATACCAGCATGTGCGGCCGGATGCGGCTGACGATGACCGGTTCACCGGTCGTCATGCTGATGATGCGGGGCAGCAGGTCTTCGGAATCTCGGCCCAGGTCGTCAGGCGAATAAGCGATGATGGCCAGCCGGAAGGGCGCTTCGAACGTGAGCCGGAGCGCGTCCAGCCTTTGCCGGATGCCGGCCAGGTCGGTACTTGGGCCATGCAGCAATTGGTCGATGGCGGCGTCAATCGTCAATTGGCGCCACTCTCCCTGCAGTTTCAGATCGTTCTGCCGGATCATCAGCTCTGTGGTCATTTTGATGAGTTCGCCAAGCGGCTCCACTTCCTCCGGCTGTCCGGTAATTCCGATGGCGCCGATGATGCGATCCTGATACCGGATCGGCAGATTGATGCCGATCTGTACGCCGGGGTATCGTTCGGCAGCCGATTCATCCACACGGACAACCCGGTTTTCGCGGATCGCCACCGCTGCGGCTTCATGGCGCTGTCCGATGCGGGAAGCGTCCCCGCTTGCAATGATCCGTCCGGTTTCGTCCATCATATTGATATTCCGGTTGACGCGGTCCATCGTTTCCCGCACGATTTCTTCCGCCAGCTCGACTGACAGCATGCCTTGCGCCTCCATTCGCAAAACTATATATTATGCACAATAATATCACAATTATTGATGTGATTTTTATGTGTTTTGCATGAAGAAGTTTTGCCGGGTCTTATCTATAATGGAAAGAAAGAAGATCCGATCAACATTCAAACGAGGTGGCAATGGATGAACGTGCTGATCGCACCTGATTCATATAAAGGCAGTCTTACCGCCATCCAGGTGGCCGACACGATGGCGCGGGCCGTACTTGCGGAAATACCGGATGCCCAAATTCGCAAAATTCCGATGGCGGACGGCGGAGAAGGCACCGTGGATGCGCTTGTGGCGGCCGGGAACGGACGGAGCGTGCCCATTGAAGTGACCGGACCGCTGGGTCTTCGGGCTGCATCGTATTATGGCGTGGTTGGTTCATCCGCGATTCTGGAGGCGGCCAACCTATGCGGACTGACGATGGTGCCGCCAGAACTCAGAAATCCGTTGAAAACGACTTCCGCCGCACTTGGCGAAGCAATCAAGGCGGCACTTGACGCCGGGTTTGCAAAATTGACCATCGGTCTGGGCGGGAGCGCGACCAATGATGGCGGCATGGGCATGCTGATGGCGCTCGGTGCAGTGTTTATGGATGAGACCGGCCAGCCGCTGGGCGGATTCGGCAACGATTTGGCCAAAGTGGCGCGGGCGGATTTCAGCGGACTTGATCCGCGGCTGGCAACATGCCAAATCACCGTGGCTTGCGATGTCAAAAATCCGCTGCTTGGCCCGGAAGGGGCTACATTCGTCTATGGTCCGCAGAAAGGCGCCACGCCGGAGATGTGCCTGGAACTGGATTCGGCCATGGCCAGCTATGCCGATGTTATCGAAAAGTTCGGTCCGGTATCCGGCCATTCGGACGGAGAGGGCCGTGTGGTGCCATTGCGTGAAATACCGGGTGCGGGCGCTGCAGGCGGTCTGGGGTTTGCGCTGCTCGCGCTGGGAGCGAAACTGGTGCCTGGCGCGCAGGTGTTGGAGGAACAGACGAACTTGCGTGAAGCGGCACGCTGGGCAGATTGGGTGTTGACCGGAGAAGGCCGCAGCGACGGACAGACACTGTACGGCAAACTGCCGCTGCATGTCGCGCGGGTCGCTCGCCAAGAGGGTGCGGAGCCGGTGCTTATTTCAGGCAGCCTCGGTACAGACAGCGACAAGTTGATGGATGAATTCGCCGGATGCTTCTCGATTGTGGAGCAGCCTTCGGATTTGCAGTTCAATATGGATAACGCCGAATCGCAGCTATATCGATGCACACGAAATGTCATGCGAATCATCGGAAGGAGGAAGCAGGAATGAAAATTGCATTTGTCGGTCTGGGGAACATGGGCATGCCCATGGCCAAAAACTTGTTGAAAGCCGGTCATGAGGTGTATGGCCTCAACCGGAGCAAGGCCAAGGAAGAGGCGTTTGCGGCAGCAGGCGGCCGGACGGGGCTCGACCTGCCCGCACTCGCGCAGGAAGTGGACGTGCTGGTGACCTGTTTGCCCATGCCCGCGGATGTGGAAGCGGTGTACCTGGGGGATCGCGGTGTCATACAGTCAGGTCGCAAGGGGCTGCTGCTCATCGATTTCAGCACCATATCGCCCGAATTGGCGCGCAAAGTCGGTACAGCGGCGGCGGAGGCCGGGATGAAATTTCTGGATGCTCCGGTCAGCGGCGGCACGACGGGCGCCGAACAAGGCACTCTGGCGATCATGGTCGGAGGCGATGCAGAGGTGTATGAACAGGCGCTTCCGGTGCTCAAAGCGGTGGGTACAAACATCTATCACGTCGGCAGCACGGGGAGCGGGACGGTCGTCAAGCTGTTGAACCAGCTGATGGTCGGGTTTCATACGCAAGCTGCCAGCGAAGCGATGGCACTCGCGGACCGGGTAGGAGTGTCCAAAGAAATCGTGCATCAGATCTTGAGTCAAAGTTTTGCGCAAAGCCGCATCTACGACCGCCATTACACCCAATTTGTCGCCAAAGACACGTACCAGCCGGGGTTTGCGCTCAATTTGCTGCTCAAGGACTTGACGTTGGCAGAACAGATGGCCGCGAGCAGCGGCGCGTTGCTTCCCATCGGCTCGCAGGTGAAACGGGTAATTGGCGCGGCGGTGGGCTCCGGGCTGGGTGACAAGGACATGTCCGGCATGTATCTGCATATGAAGCAATCGGAAGAACGCCAGGATCAGCGCAAATATTTTGCCGTCCTGCTTCCCATGAAAGATGAGGAAAAGAGTGTCAGGTATCGGCCGGAACATGTGGCTTTTCTGGACCGGCAGCGGGAACTGGGCCGTTTGTTTGCCAATGGCCGGTTCGCGGACGGTGCGGGTGGAATGGCCATCTATATCGCACAGAGCGAGGATGAGGTGCGCCAATGGGTACAGGAAGATCCGTACATCGTCCATGGCGCGCGCTCGTTTGAGATTCATGAGTGGAAACTGGTGAAGGGGCAGTTGTTTTAATTAGGCGGGTATATGGATGGCGTAAGTTTTAGGGTGTAAGGTGAATAAAATATCGGCAAGATCACTCCTCGTGGTGCGGGGGGTGATTTTTTTGTTTGGGGATAGAGGGTATTCGGTGCATTGGTGCTATTTCCCGGGCAATTTGTGGGAAATTGGTGATGGGGCGATGTAGAAAAATATAAATATTGGAAGGAATAGCATGAATTTAGTCGAAATAGAAGTATAAACGCTTACATGGAATGGGAGGGTGTGGCAGTTGGCGAAAAGAAAGGCGTTATTTGAAGACAAGTTGACGGAAATAGAGCAAGTAGTTGCGAGTGCCTTTCCTGCAGTATCAAAGATGGAAGATAAAGAGGAATCAAGGTGGATTGAAAAACAGTTCGAAATCATGTTGGTTACGCCGATGATTGGAGGCAGTGCGGAACCAGGCAAGATAAATGAAACTTCACCCATTAGAGCCACGGCGATTCGCGGCCACCTTCGTTTCTGGTGGCGAGCGACGCGCGGAGCGGTCTGCAAGGATGTTGCAGAGCTCCGACAAAAAGAAGCTGAGATTTTTGGGGACACTTCGCGGCCAAGTCCGTTTAGGATTTGGGTGGAAGAGAGTAACTCGGCGCTGAAATTGGTTACGGAATTGATGGATAAAAGTCCGGTGCCACCGTACGTATCTTTTATGCATAAAGGAAATGATTTTTATATGCGGCCGGGATTCAAATTTACTTTAAAGATTCGATTTACTTCTACTGAGACTACGAAAAAACTATTCTGCAAGGAACTTCGCCCAGCATTATGGGCCTGGATTAATTTCGGGGGGATTGGAGCGAGGACAAGAAGAGGGTGCGGGAGCTTGTATTGTTCAGATTTCTCGCCCTCGGAAGATCAGGATCTTCAGAAATGGTATGAGCAACATATTACTAAGTTTAAACTCACGCTTCCTGACATTTGCGCAAATCAAACCTGTGAATGGCCGGTACTTTGCAATACCATTTACTTGCAGAAAAAACCGCAAACAATTCAAAGCGCTTGGACAGATGCGATCCGTACCCTACGATGGTTTCGACAAGCGAAGTCAGACGATACAAACAGAACCATTTGGCCAGAAGCAGATTCAATACGAAATATGACACTCGACAGGCCCAAAGCATCCAGCACCTTAAAAAATCCTGAGGAATACCGATTCCCTCGCGCACAGTTGGGGCTTCCTATTCAGTTTCAATTTCGGAATAAGAAAAGCGAACCTTACACGACTGTCTTAATGCCTGGCGGGAAAGATCGATTAGCATCCCCGCTCATAATAAAAGCAATTGCAGTCTCGGAATCTTCATCATCAAGAGTCAGCGATGGTTACGGTGTCATTGCCGTGTTAAGTCAGCCGCGATTGAGCAAGTTGACGTTGAAGCGAGTGAAGACAGATGAGAAAAAAAATGGGCCAAAACCCGGACTTGATCCGCAAAAATTTGACCAACGACTTAATGGTCGCCCAATAACCGAAAAGCACATCTACAGTCATCTGGATTATAAAAACTCATTCAACAACCCTATGCAACTAAGGTATGATCCAAACGACAATTCACCCCACAACAACTTCCGAATAAGAGCGACACATTCTGCAATAAAAGCCTTTTTATACAGCAGAGAGGTGAAAAAATGGCGAAACAACTTCAACAATCAGAACACCAACCCTTTCAATCGGAACAACTGAACAAAAAGCAAATATTAATCCTCACACTGGGTCCGGTCCAGCAATTTATCATGCAGGCCAGAAAAACGCGTGATTTGTGGTACGGTTCTCATTTGTTGGTCGACCTGAGCAAAGAGGCCGCAAAAAGTTTGCATATGCAAGGCGTCTCGCTCATTTTCCCATACGTCGATTTTTCTCTGCCACCAAACCCCGAGGATCAGAAAGCGGTTGAAGATTATAACGATAAATGGAAGCCAATCAAAGTTGCCAACCGCATCGTGGGCATCGTGTCCAATGGCGATCCGAAGCACATGGCACTAGAAGCGCGCAGAGCCGTCTCCCGAGCCTGGAAAGCAAAGGCAGATCGAGTCAAAACCGAGATAAAAGACTATATCAATACCTCCATGTGGGATCGTCAAATCAAAGATTTTCTGGAGTTTTATGCGGTATGGACAACCATAACTGGCGATCAATATGCGGAAGCTTTGATGCGGGCAGATCAGCTCATGGCAGCACGCAAGACACTCCGAGACTTTAAGCAAAATGAACCTGGAGCGCTTTATGGTGATAAAAAGTCGAAGCTGGACGGCGGCCGGGAATGTGTTTTTTATCTGGATAAAATTCAATATCTGTATAAATACGGAATCAAACCCAAAGAGACCTTGGATGCCGTATCTATGGTAAAACGGTTGTCCAACAAACTGGAGGAAGATAAACCGGATGAATCACCTTCAATAGTTCAGCGAAATAATGACGCATATTTTCCGTCTGTCTGTGACATTGCCTACCTGCCGTTTCTCAAACGGGTGAAAGAAAACGGTTTCGAAGCGAAGCTGGAGAGCTATTATAAAACGATCCAACGTAAATATCCTTCACTGAAACTTAAAGGGAATAAAATAGAAAACTTCGAATCCGCCTTATTTTACGAGAATCGTTTGGAGGAATTCCTGCGGGAACGCTGGACGCCGACAGGATCATTGTCCGAAGACAGATTGCAAGAATTCGTTGAAGACATCTCCAGAACGCTCACGGATCAATTACAGGATGTCGTCCAACAAATCGGCCCTCTTCCCCAATACTACGCTTTTATCGTCTGTGACGGCGACAATATGGGAAAGACGCTGCGCAATCTGGCTTCGGCAGAGGCACACCGTCAGTTTTCCAAACATCTCTCCCGCTTTGCCCAGCAGGCCGAAGAGATTGTCGCAAAGTTCGATGGCCGATTGGTGTACAGCGGTGGCGACGATGTCATGGCTTATGTGCCACTGACGACCTGTCTGCAAGTTTGCCATGCCTTGAATGAAGCTTTTGCCGCCACGATGGAAGAGGCCCTGCCCCGGCAGGCACAATCCGGGAACGGTGATGCTGGGACGGTGAAGCCGACGCTGTCCATCGGAATGGCGATTGTGCACATGCTGGAGCGTCTCGAAGTGGCATGCGAATATGCCCGGAAAGCGGAGAAACATGCGAAAGTGCATCGAAATCGGCTTGCCATCCATTTCCGCAAGCGTCATGGCGGCACGATGATGACCGTCAGTCTCCCGCTGGTTGCCGGAGAGACGGTAGAGGGAGATCCTTTTGAAAATGTACGGCTCGATGCCACCGCTTGCCCCATGCGCCAAATGCATCGGTTGGAACAGTTGTATGCGCGAGGGACGTTTTCGGCCAAGTTGGCTTATGAACTGAGAGAACTTTATCTGGAATACAAGCGGCTAACTGGACAGCCTGAATGGCAAGATGGCGATGTGGATCTGCCCGCTCTGTTGTCGAGTGAAGTAGAGCGAATCTGCCGACAGAAAAAATCGGAACAAGCCGATGAAGCGCTGCTGCAAGAATGGTTGGGATGGGTGAGAAAACAATTGCAGCCGGACAATTCGCGATCAGAGACGAGTCTGCGACAATCGCTGGAACAACTGAGAACGTTGGCTGAAAAAATGATTATCGCCGTGTCGCTTGTTTCAGAAGGAGGTCAATATGAACCAACAACCGGACAAACTGATTCGGATTCGGCCGATTGATCCCGTTCTCATCCGCGATGGCCGCCCCTTCGACATGACACCGGGGGAAACGGCGCGCACGCACAAAGACATCTTGCCCGGCGTACTGGCCGGGGCCATCCGGACGATGTTGGTCAAGCAAACGGCAACGTCCGATAGCCGTTCGGATATTTTTGCAACCGAACAATCGAAATTGATTCGCCAGATGGAAGTCAGGGGTCCTTTCTATGCGCGTGACGATCAAATTTTTTTCCCGACGCCCAAAGATATGTACTGCTGGAGCCATGCGGACGGCGTTCGCTTGAAAGCGCTGCGTCCGGTTCCGCCTAATATGCCCATTTATGAACATGGTTTTTTGGGAACAGGCAACTACAGCGCCTATGATGAACAACTGTGGCCCGTCGATGTGCCCCCCTATGAAAAAGAGTGGAGTCGGGCTCCGGCATATTGGTCGGAAGAACGAATGCTGGATTGGTTGCTCGGCCGGCGGATTGATCAAATCGAGGCAGAACTTGGCCAGTGGGAGAAACTGTTGCAGAAATGGACAGAAGAGGAAAAGACCCCGCTGGAGAAATGGACGGAAGCCAAGCGGATATTGCCGCATTATCTGGCTCCGTTTGAAGTGGAAGAACGCACCTCGACGGCGATTGATACCCAAACGGGCAAAGCGAAGGAACAAAAGCTATTTTCGACGGAAATGCTCGTGTTGCCGCCGGATGTTTCCGTTATCGCAGCATTGAAAGTCGACCAGACGATTCGCCTGCCGGATAAACTGTCCGCTATTCATTCGATGGGCGGAGAGCGGCGGCTTTCGCACTTCAGCGATGCGGGTGATTTCTCCATTTTGAGGGGACCGGGACAAGTCGAACAAGCATTGAGAGGCAAGAAATATGTCCGAATGGTGCTGGCGACCCCGGCTTATTTCGCCAAAGGGTGGAAGCCCGGATGGTTGAACGAACAGCTGGAGACTTCCGAGAAATGGCCTTATCCCGTGAAGCTTCGCCTTCGATGGGCGTGCATTCCCGGCTACTTGCCGGTGTCGGGCTGGAGGTACACCCAAAAGGGCGAAGGCCTGGAGAAAGCGGTTCGGCGTATGGTGCAGGCGGGCAGCGTCTATTTCTTCGAAGTGGTGGACGGAGATCCGGCCGAACTGGTGAAGAATGCCTGGTTAGCCTCGGTATCCGATGTGGCCCGGCGAAAAGGCAGTTTTGATCATGAGGATGGTTTCGGTCTGGCGATGTGGGGCGTTTGGAACCCTGAAGATGCGATTTCATGCGGAGGTGCGCAATGAGCAATCTGTTGTATTTTATCCATTGTGTGTCGCCTGTTCACGTGGGAGCGGGACAAGGAGTAGGCATCATCGATTTGCCGCTGATGCGGGAACGCGTCACTTCATGGCCGTACATTCCCGGCAGTTCGATTAAAGGTGTGCTGCGTCATTATTGCAGACAATTGGGCGAAACCCAATATTCCAAATCCCAGGAGATTCTCGCATTTGGCAAAGACCCCGATGATAATAACCACAAGTCGGACGCTGCCGGATTGTTGGCTTTCACCGACAGCAGGCTGTTTGCGTTTCCGGTTGCAAGCCGCTTTGGCACGTTTGCTTATGTGAGCTGCCCGCTCGCGATCAAGCGGCTGTTGCGCGACGCCGAAGCGGTGAATGTACCGATTGAAGGCTTGAATCCGGGCATGCTGGAGGCTATCGAACAGGGGATAAAGGAAAATGAAAGTTCGGCTTTTGTCGGCGGGATAGGTGCAAGCAAAGTCGTGCATGCAGAGAAGTCTGACAAGAACGACAAGAGCGATGTGATCAACAAGAACAACAAGAATGACAAGACCTTTAAGATCTACATTGATGAATTTGAGTTCGACGCTTATGAGAATGCGGAGCTCGGACGATGGATCGAGGCGTTGTCGGTCGTCATTTTTGAAAACCCAATCTCTCGAAAGATGTTCCGGGAACGGTTTATCGTCGTGAGTGACGAAGCGTTTCAATATTTTGCGGAAATGTGCTGCGAAGTGGTTACCCGCGTCAAAATCGGGGAAACAGGCGTTGTTGAACGTGGGCTATGGAGTGAAGAATATTTGCCTTCAGAATCGATTTTGTACGGGTTTATCGGGGTGGATGCATTCAGAAGACCCGGTCAGGGAGATGATAGCTGGCTCAAGCCCATTTTGCAACCGTTGCAACTTCAGATGGGCGGCAATGCCACCGTCGGTCAAGGGCGCGTAAATTGGGTTGTCAGGAGGGCAAACGCATGAAATCGGTCGAGCAGCAGTTTGCCAGAGTCGCACTTGAATGCGTGGGCAGGGTCCAAAGGAGCGGCAAATCAACCCTGATTGAAGAATACGACCGCTTGTGCCACCAATTCCCGCAAATGATTTTAACAAACGGGCTGCGGTTGACGATTGCTTTTTTCCAATCCAAAGAGAAAGACAAGGAAAATAACAAAGAAAATAACAATGAAAATAAACAAGAGAGTACGTATAAAATTTTTCTGGAAGACATGAAGAGAGCGCTCAACTTGCCCAACGATTGGCACGATGTCGTCACCCATATGCAGGCTTCCGAATATCGCTTGTTTACGATTCGCGCGCTCAAGGCGGCGCAATGGTTCAAACGTTATGCGCGTGCTTTGCTTCATCAGGAAAAAGATGGCCAGGACCAGTCTAAGTCAACTTCAACGCAGGATGAAACCGTACAATCTGTTACGTAGGGGGAGTTCGCCATGCTCAATGCCTATTATTTGTTGTCCAAGTTCGGCGGAACTGGACTGGCCCAGAAGGAAGATGGATCTAAATTGTGGGGCTACGGTCTGAAGTTGAAAGATAATTATAAAGGAAAGTTTCTTGATTACGTTTTGGAGAAGTGGGATACAGAATCGTCGAGTGCACCGCATCAGGATTATCATCATTGGCACCAACAGCTTTTTGCGCCTCCTGCCGGTCATTATTATCAATATATGTGCGTTGAGACCGCATCGCCGTTATGGGTTGGCGCCGGATCGGACAACATCCTCGAAACGTCGCTTGCGATTCATCGGATATATGGGGTTCCGTATATTCCCGCCACGGCTTTGAAAGGTATTACGGCGCTGTATTGCAAGAAATGGCTGAGCGAGCAGGACGAGCAATTTAACGCGGGCAAATCATACTATAATTTATTGTTCGGCGAGCAGAAGGAACAAGGGCTGATTCATTTTTATGATGCGTTCCCGAAAGTCGACTGTGTCAAAGATATCTTCGTCAAGGACGTGCTGACTCCCCATCATCCGAGATATGCCAAAGGCGAGCCGCCCCGTGACGATGATTCGCCGAATCCGATACCGTTCCTCGCGGTACAAGGTACATTTAAACTTATGCTCAGTTGTGAACAATCTACAGGGGAAGCGGGCAAGCGTTGGTTGAACATCGCTTGCGAGATCGTCAGGGGCGCATTGGAATGGCACGGCGCCGGCGGCAAGACGAACGCGGGCTACGGGCGGTTCAAAAACGTGCGGAAGGTGGGTGGACCATGACGATGCAATTACAACATGCGGTTCAGAATAAAGAAACACAAGCAAACGATACAATTGAGAAAATTATTGAGAACTACATCGTAATGGAGAAGGTCATCGTAAGTGAATTGAAATACGGCGTGAAACATAACTTGACGACAGGTTATTTTCGAGAGACAGTATGGAAGCGCATGTTTGAAAGCATTGTTCCTCGCAAATTTGCGATCGATCAATCCGTATTTATCATTGATTCCTATGGTCAAGTTTCCAAAGAAGTAGATTTGGCGATATTTGATGAACAATATACTCCCTATATTTTTAAATATGGGAACATTAAGTACATTCCAATTGAAGCGGTTGCAGTTGTGGTGCAATGTAAAAGTACGAATACCGATACAAATTCTTTGGATAATTGGGTAAAATCGATTGAATCTTTGAATACGTCTAACAAGTCGATCGTTCGAACGATGCCTGGGCTTCAAGTAGGATGGAAATCAGATAAAACACCTTCTCAAACCGCAACCCGACCAATAAAAATTTTATGTCATACCAATGCTGGGGATTACAATTCATCTCATGATGCGCTTTTTGATTTTATCATTCAGGTTAGTGAAGAAGCGGAAAAACTTGTAGTACGAGTACCGAAGGAAAAAGATTCATTGCTTAACTGGTGTGATGATTTGAATCATGCGCAAGATCCAAAACAAAATGACAATTCGGAGCAACCAGAGGAAACGTCCGATCTGCCAAATTTAGAATGCTATCGAATCAAGTGTAATGAGAAGAATGAAGAACTATCTTTGTTATCGTTAACGTTTCAACTCAATCAGTTATTAATGTTGATTAACAATCCGATGTTTTTCCCACATATCGCGTACGTGGAAATGTTTATTAAAAATTTTAAGGAAATGAAACCATCAAAGATCTGATTCATTTGTGGTGCGAATCCCAAGCTCACATAAAATCCCTGGGGGATTCGCACCGCTTGTCGGACAAGGGATTTCGGCGTTTTTGACCGATTTTGTGGCTTGAAAAGAGAGGCAATTTTAGGGATTCGCACTTTTGGGCCTCAAAACCCTTTACACACAAGGGCTCAAAAGTACCGCAGTCGCTCCTCACGCAGGAGCGTGGATTAAAATAAAATACCTGACGATCAATTGGAAATGGCAGTTTCGGTCGCTCCTCACGCAGGAGCGTGGATTAAAATTCGGTATTGGACCAAGCCCTATGCGTCCAATGCTTCTTGTGTTGCTCCTTGCGTAAGAAAATAAAGAATTCACTTTTATCTAAAAAACCTTCGCCATCAGAAACTTGATACACAACAAAGAACCACATGCGTCAACAGCATGTGGTTCGTATTCTGCTATTATTAAATTAATGTATAATCTACCAGCAGCTTGGGGAAATCACCCCCAATCTCTCGCCCCGGCAAACCGCCGGGATAATTGGCCAAACACAAATCTCCCCTAATCCTCCCGTGTCACCTTGGAGAAGAACGTCAGCGACCAGATTGCCGCCAGGCCAACGACAATGTAAACGATTTTGGAACCGACTTCATCTGCGCTGCCGAACAGCTCGTTGACGACCTCGTACCCGAACAGGCCGACCGAGAGCCAGTTCAACCCGCCCAGAATAACCAGAATCAAGGCAATCACATGCAAGATTTTCATCCGGTGACAAGCCTCCTCCCAAGTTGGTTAACCGAAAACGCCAATCCTTGCCGTCCCTGCCGGCCATACCACCCCCGCCCGTCTATTGTGCTGATCAACCCAAGCAGTCATCGGCAGCCCATCCTGCAGCGGAACTGCGCCGCATCCGCCAGCGCAGATCGGGAGAGTCCCTACAGATGTATGTGGCGTTCTTGTCCGTTATGCCATGGGCTCTCGGTCAGTCAGAAGCCAACACCATGCACAGGACATGGACGATGCCGTGTTCTGCGCGCCGTTCGTATTGGTCCTGCATGACAAATCCGGCTTTCTGGTAGGCGCGGATCGCCCGCTGGTTCCACGTCTCCACTTCCAGATCGATTTCCGCACGGGGCCGTCTGCGGCGCGCTTCCGTGATGGCGAGACGAATAACTTCACCGCCGAAGCCATGACCGCACAGATCGGGCCGCAGGCCAAGGCCGATCCGGACGGCGCGGTCCAGCGGAAACAATTGCACATAAGCGGCCAGCGTGCCATCGGCTTCCCGGATCGACAAATATTGATCAGCGCGAATGTCGGGATCGGCAAATTCCCGCTTTTCCCGCTGCATTTGCGGCCATGGGGGCCAGCGGTAACAATCGTAGGGCGGAGGATAACGCCAGTCGCAGATGAGACGAGCGTCCTGCTCTGTCATCGGGCTGATGTGGAAAATCATTGCATTCTTCTCCTGACGTGATATGATAAAAGCGTTTTGTTCGGCATTTCGCGCGAAAGCTGTACGGGCGAATGCATTTGATGACGCATCAAGGGGAAAGGCTGTGATCATTTGGCCCGTCTCGTCTTTTTGGGCAGCATAATCTATCTGATGATCGGGATCGGTCAATTGGTGCTGGGAACGGTCATGGAGCCGATGGTCCAGGACTACCGCGTCGGGTACAGCGATGGCGGTCAGTTGGTCATGTACCAGTTTCTCGGTGGCATGGCCGGCGTGCTGGCTGTCCCCTGGCTGATCCGGACGCTTGGTCTGAAGCGGTTGATCCTGGCAGCCATGGGACTGGTGGCTGTTGCGGAAACCGGATTTTTCCTCCAGCCTGCCTGGTCCATCCTGTCGGTTCTGGCACCGCTGGCAGGTGTCGGTCTGGGAATTACGGAGGCGGCGGTGGCTTCCTTTATCATTTCCGCTGCCGCACAGCATGCCAACAAGGCGATGAGCCGGACGGAAGTATTCTTCGGTCTAGGCGCATTGCTGATCCCGTTTGCCGGTTCATTGCTGATCTCGGCGGGGCGGTGGGAGCTTTCTTTTCTGGTCGTTGCGATTGCAGCCGTCATCGCCATTGCCGCATGGTTGTTGCTTTGGCAGAAAACATGGGATGCGCAGGCAACACCGCCGTCAGTGGACGAAATCCGCAGGCGCAAATCCCGGATGGGCGGCCCAGCCCGTCTGACGCTGGCGGTATGCTTTGCGTTTTTCTTCCTTTATGTCGGCATTGAAATGAGTTTCGTTCATTTCCTGCCTTCCATGATGGTGCAAAACAATGGCATCGAGGAATCCACGGCGGCGCTGTCCATCAGTTTGTTCTGGCTGGCCATGGCCATCGGCAGAGTCATTGCCGGTCCGCTGGCCGACCGATTTGGCGGCAGCACCTATTTGCTCGCAATGTGTGCGTCCAATGCCGTGATCCTGCTGCTGATGGTCCGTCTGGACAGCGTGTTTGCGACGTTTACGCTGGCTTTCCTGGCCGGGCTGGCCATGTCGGGAATTTTTTCGATCGCGCTGGTCTTTGCTACACGCGCCATTCCGGATATGACTGAAAACACGACCAGTGTACTGCTGGCGGCAGGTGGCGCGGGGGGTGCGCTGTTGTCCAAGATGGTCGGGTGGTTCCTCGACCGTTTCCAGGAAGATATGACCCGCTGGCTGTTCGCCGCCTTGGGCATCGTCCTGCTCCTGGTCATGATCGCGGCGGCCAGGGCGGCATCCCGTTCCAAACCTACGCAAAAGCCGGTGCAAATGGTAACAGAATGAGGTAACGACTATCCGGCAGTACGCATACGGAAAAACAGAAAGGCGACGCAGGACCCATGGTCCCGCATCGCCTTTTGCGTATTTCAAGCCGTTGGCATTACACGACGCCCTGGGCGATCATGGCGTCGGCTACCCGGATGAATCCGGCGATGTTGGCGCCGACAACGAGGTTGCCGGGGTGGCCGTATTGCTCCGCAGCGCGAACGCTGTTCTGGTAAATGTTTTTCATGATGCTGTGCAGCTTGGCGTCCACTTCTTCGAACGTCCAGGACAGTCTCATGCTGTTTTGGGCCATTTCCAGCGCGGATACCGCAACGCCGCCTGCATTGGCTGCCTTGGCCGGGCCAAACAGCACGTTGTTGTTCAGGAATACTTCGATGGCTTCCAGCGTGGAAGGCATGTTCGCGCCTTCGCCAATCGCCTTCACGCCGTTGGCGACGAGGATTTTCGCCGATTCTTCATTGATTTCATTTTGCGTCGCGCAAGGCAATGCAATATCGCATTTGATCGTCCAGATGCCTTCGCAGCCTTCGGTGTAAACGGCATGCGGATGTTCCAGCACATATTCGCTGATCCGCTTGCGTTCCACTTCTTTCAGCCGTTTGACCGTATTGAGGTTGATGCCTTGCGGATCGTAGACATAACCGTTGGAATCGCTGCATGCGACGACCTTGGCGCCGAACTGGGTCGCTTTCTCCATCGCATAGATCGATACGTTGCCCGAACCGGATACGACAACGGTGCTGTCTTTGAAGCTCAGCCCCTTGGATTCTAGCATCTCGTTGACGAAGTAGACGCAACCGTAACCGGTCGCTTCCGTACGCGTCAGGCTGCCGCCGTAGACGATGCCTTTGCCGGTCAGCACGCCCGCTTCATGGCCGCCTCTGATCCGCTTGTATTGGCCGAACATGTAGCCGATCTCCCTGGCGCCTACGCCGATGTCGCCGGCGGGTACGTCTTCGTCCGGGCCGATGTATTTGTACAGCTCGGTGATGAAGCTTTGGGTGAAGCGCATGATTTCATTGTCGGATTTGCCCTTCGGATCGAAGTCCGCGCCGCCTTTGCCGCCGCCGATCGGCTGGCCGGTCAGCGAATTTTTGAAAATTTGCTCGAAACCGAGGAATTTGATGATGCTGGCGTTGACGGACGGGTGAAAACGAAGTCCGCCCTTGTAAGGTCCGATGGCGCTGTTGAATTGGACGCGGAAACCCCGGTTGACCTGGACTTTGCCGTTATCATCCACCCACGGTACACGGAAAGAAATGACGCGTTCAGGTTCCACGATTCTTTCCAGAATCGCATGTTCCATGTAGTGGGGATGTTTTTCGAATACGGGCGTCAGCGAATCCAGAATTTCCTTGACGGCTTGGTGAAACTCTTTTTCGTGCGGGTTGCGTTTGATGACGGTTTCATATACAGATTGCACGTATTGTTGGGCATCTGTTTTTGCAATGGTTGATGTTTTCGTCATGTTTCTCTTCTCCTCCATCGTGATAGGCTTACATTTTGTGATAGATTGTTTGCATTTTTATAATTCATGATTGTAGTTTATTCACTCGTGAATCGCCAATTCAAATATTTTTATCATCCGATTAATTTAATTTATCCCTTTAAAAGGAAAAAATCGGCCAATTGCGGAAACTATACCCGTAATTGGCCGATTTGGGATGGAAGCGTTCGTTGTGCGTTAGAGCAATTCGCGTCTGAGTTCTTCCGCAGAACGGGGCGACAGCAGACCCAGCGGAATGTCGAATACGGTACGCGCACCGGTCTGGCCGTCGCGGCTCAGCCGGGCCGCTGCACGTGCATAGGCCACCAGCACGCTGGCCGTAAATTCCGGATTGCTTTCCAGTTTCAGACCGAATTCGATAATTTGCTTGGTGCCTGCTCCGGTCAGGCCGCTGCGAATGACAAACCCACCGTGCGGCATGCCTTGGTGTTCCGATTTCAATTGTTCTTCGGTAATGAACGTGACAGTCGTGTCATAGTCTGCAAAATAATTGGGCATCGTCACGATGGCCTCGCGAATGGCATCCAGATCCGCACCTTCTTCGGGCACGACAAAACATTGCCGCAGATGTTTTTCCCGCGTTGTCAGATCCGGCGTTTCTCCAGCGCGAATCCGATCAATGGCTTGCTGGATCGGAACCGTGTATTGCACACCGGCCTTGACGCCCGGTACGCGGCGAATGGCGTCGGAATGTCCCTGGCTGACGCCTTTGCCCCAGAACGTATAGTCTTTGCCTTCCGGCAGAACGGCTTGTCCCAGAAGACGATTGAGCGAGAACAGCCCCGGGTCCCAGCCGGTGGAAATGACACTCAGCGTGCCAGCTTCTTTCGCGACGCGATTGACGGCTTCAAAAAATTCCGGGATATTGCCGTGATTGTCATAGCTGTCAACCGTGTTGAACATGCTTGCGACAAACGGGGTTTGTTCCGGAAGGTCGGTAGCCGAACCGCCGCACAGAATCATGACGTCAATGACGCCTTTGTATTGCGCAATGGCCGAAATATGTTCGAAACGGACGCCTTCCTGGACGGATTGGAGCTGATCCGGTTCTCTGCGTGTGAAGATTGCCACAAGTTCGATGTCAGCATTTTGCGCAATTGCTTTGTGTACGCCTTTGCCAAGATTGCCGTAACCGACAATCCCGACCTTGATTGAATGTTGCAGAAAAAGTCCTCCTTTTTTAGCGTTCGACATTGAAATTCTAACTTATAAGTATAAATAGAATGACCAAATTGTAAACTGCATATGATAGGCAAAAGGAACGAATCCAAAAAGAAACCACAGAATTCTGTTGAATATTGCGGAATACTGCCTCGAATTGCAATTGACCAGCAACAAATTAACCTTTATACTGCAATCAATCAACAAAAATCCACAAGATGGTTGATCGCTTTTTCATTCTTTGACGGAGGAACCGGGACATGTCGCTTTCGTTCGAGAAACGAAAAAGGAAAATCCTGGAGATCCTGAGCCGGGATGGCAGAGTGGAAGTGCCTGCGCTGGCAGAACAGCTGAAGGTATCCACCGAAACGATTCGCAGAGACCTGGAACGGCTGGATGGCGAGGGACGTCTGAAAAAAGTATACGGAGGGGCGGTGCGGACGCGGACGCATTCGTTGGAACTGCCGTTCGAGGAAAAAACACAACTGCATGTACAGGAAAAAAGGGCAATCGGAAAATTTGCCGCGACCATGGTCAATGACGGAGACACGATCATGCTGGGCAATGGTACGACACCGATCGAGATGATCCGGCATCTGGTCGATCATCGGGACGTCACGATCGTGACCCACTCGACGCCGGCGCTGCTACTGGCGATGGATATTTTTCCGGGCAACATCATTTTTGTCGGCGGTGAAATCAACAAGCGGCAAAAATCGTCGGAAGGGCCGCTGGCGGCGCTGACGCTCAGCCAGTTGCGGGTCAACAAGGCGTTTTTGTCGGTGGGCGGCATTTCGCTGGAGGACGGGGTGACGGATTATGACCTGTCCGAAGCGAGTATTTCCCGCATCATGATGTCACGGGCGGACGAGACGATTTTTTTGGCGGACTCGTCGAAATTCGGGCAAACGACTTTTGCCAACGTCTGTTCGCTGGATGAGGTACATACGATTGTCACCGACCATCGTTGCGACGAAGAATGGAAACGATATATGGAAAGCCAGGACATCGTCCTGTTGATTGCCAGCGAGGAGGAAAACTTGTGAAAGTCGATTTTCATTTTCATCTGGAAGAAGGACCCTATTCGTTCAAATGGCTTCAGCGGACGGCACAAGCTTTGGAGAATGCGTCCGATGAACCGGCGATTGCGCATCCGAGCCACACGCTCCCTTGGATTGCCGAGCAGGCGAAGCGGCTGAGCATCCGATTGGAGGAAGGTTGTTTCTCCGACCGCTGGATCGCGCGCTACCTGAAGCTGGGCAAAGAGCGGGGAATCGAGCGATTCGGTATCGTTGATCATTTGTACAGATTTGAGGAATTCAAAGATTATTATCAAAAACATATCACGACCGACGACAGCGAGTTGGGACGGCTGCAGCAGGAATGGCTGGACAAAGTGGTGGTCGGCTCCATCGAGCCCTACCTGGAGGCGGTTCGCCGCATGCAGAAACAGGGCCATCCGATTTCACTCGGGGTGGAAGCAGACTTCTTCCCGGGCGGGGAGGCTGAACTGAAATCGCTGCTGGACCGGTATGAACTGGACTACGTCATTGGCAGCGTGCATTTCGTGGAGGGCTGGGGTTTTGACAACCCGGACTTCAAGTCGCTGTTCGAAGGCCGGGATTTGCTGGCGCTGTACAAATTGGGCTTCGAATATGTCAAGCAGGCGGCGCGTTCGGGCATTTTCGATATCATCGCGCATCTGGACAATCTGAAGGTGTTCAATTACCGGCCGGACGAATCACTGCTCTTGGAGATGTATGACGATCTGGCCGCGGCACTCAAGGCGGCGGATGTCGCATCCGAGATCAACACCGGGCTGGCCTACCGGTATCCGGTGAAGGAGATGTGTCCGAGCCCTTCCCTGCTGTCCAGACTGCATGCGCATGGCGTACCGATCACGCTGAGTTCGGATTCGCATTTCCCTGACGACATCGGCACGATGCTGGATGAGGCAGCACAGCTCGCCTGGCAAACCGGCTACCGGGAAATCGTTTATTTCGAAAAAAGAAGGCGCATCACCGCTCCATTGAGCGTGTAGAGAGGATGGGGTAGGCCCATGTCTGATCCCGCAGTATGGCAAATCAGCGAGTGGGAATTGACGCTCCGCATTTTGTTCGCACTGGCGATCGGCGGACTCATTGGACTGGAACGTGAATTTGGACAACATTCGGCTGGTTTTCGCACGCACATTCTCGTTTGTTTGGGTTCGGCGCTGATCATGCTCTTGTCTTTGTACGGATTTGGCATTTTCATGAACGAACCGAACGTCCGGGCGGACCCGGCGAGACTGGCAGCGCAGGTGATTAGCGGAATCGGCTTTCTGGGGGCCGGCACCATACTGCGGACGGGGAATTCGATATCGGGACTGACGACAGCGGCTTCGCTATGGGTGGTGGCGGCATTGGGACTGGCGGTCGGCGCGGGATTCTACTATGGTGCCACGCTGACAGCGGTGCTGGTTCTGATTTGTTTGTTTGTGTTGAACAAGTTGGAAAAAGTGTTTTCGAAAAAACGGAAAGTGACAGAATTGACCGTCGTCATGAACGAATCCGGCGGTATCATCCAGAGGGTGATGGACAAAGTCAAGCCGCTTCAGGCGTCACTGAGCAATTTGTCCACGGTGGACGATCCGTCCAGGGCCGGTGAGACGCTGTTGCGCATGCATTTGAGCGTCAAGGCGAGCAAACTGGAGAAACATTTGGACCTGCTGGACGAATTGCGTCTCATTCCGGGTGTCAAACAACTCATTTTTCATCCTGCCGGCAGCAAGAAACGAAAAAAACTGCTGGGTGATTTTGCGGACAGCGGCGGGGAATCCTGATCTACGGGTACGCATCGGCAGCATTTGAAACGCTGGCATGGCCTCGCCGTCTTCAAGGTTTGTACGAGGGATATCGCTGCCCTATTCAAGGCTGGGCGATTGTCATCTGCATCTCCAGAATCGAATGATTAGCTCGTACTTTCAGTCGAACGGTTGGCATCTTCCATCTATTCATGCGGAAAGAAATGGATATTGATACGTATGGTCGCGCGCCAATGCATCTCGCGCGAAGGAGCTGCACGGCCGGCTTATCTCCGGCCCAACATGAAAAAGCACGCGCCAAGGGGAATGAATCCCCCGGACGCGTGCTTCCTGTAGCAATGGAATTGTACAATTCCATCAGGATTGTTCGGCAGAGCCAATCACTTGCACTTCTTCTGCGGGTTCTGCTGCGACTTGTGCGGATACTGCCGAGACGGCAGCTTCCGCTTTCGGTTCGGTTGCGACAGCCAGATATGTATCGTTATCCATGATCCGTCTTGCACCCAGGTACCGTTTGACGTAGTACTTGTCCGTCAGCGCTGTGATCGTCACGCCTTTGCTGCTGGACGCATGAACGAATTTGCCGTCTCCGATGTAAATCCCGACGTGGGATACGCCATGACCGCTGGTGTTGAAAAATACGAGATCGCCTGCGATCAAATCCGCTTGATCCACTTTCTGGCCGATTGCGAATTGGTCTTTGGAGGTGCGGGGAAGATCGATTCCGAGCTTCTTGAACACATAGCTCGTAAATCCGGAGCAGTCGAAGCCGCTTGGCGTCGTTCCGCCGTATTGATAGCGAACGCCGATCAATCCGTCAAATGCTTGTTCCAGTTTGGTCTGGGCTGCGGCGCTTCCTGCCTGAAATGCGAGTACAAATGCAAAAGTCAGCAACAAAACGGTAAGCTTTCGCAAAGCTGGTGTTCTCCTTCCGGTGCCTGCGAGGTTAGCTGGAGGGTTCGGTTGAAGGTTCCCTAGAGCTTGTGTCTGCCAAGCCCATTCACCCGGCATTGGTTCCCCCGTTTCCCGTCTTCGCGGGAATTCGGCAATTTTCACACAGCTTTACATATTCGCTTTCAGTCCAGATCTTCCTTCTATTTCCGGATTAGAATTCCCTAATGATTCTCTCATAAAACTCACATAAAACTCTCTTCCGGGGCTTCAGGGCCGCCAGGCTGCCAGTTGTGAGGCGGCTGTCCAGATGGACAGCAGCGTGCGGAAAAGATGGAATGCCTGATGCAGGAGCACTGCGACAAAGCCGGACCAGACAATCGTCACGAAGGAAACCAGGGCAGAGGCGGCCAGGCCGATTCCGGCGAGTGTCAGGGTGACAACCAGCAGGGGCCAGCTGCGGACGAGCGCTTGCCGCAATCCTTTAACGATGCCGACTTCACCGGTCGCTCCGAATTGCATGCCCAAAAACAATAGGTGGATGACCAGTCCCCATGCAAGCCACGCAGCTGCGTATGGAAGCATCGAAAACAGCCAGCTTTCGGCAGATAACGCACTGTAAAATTGTTTTCGGGCCAGTGGCAGCAGCCACAGAACCGGTAGCAAAATGAGAATTTTCTCACCAACATACAGCAGGGCTATGGATCTCCATGTTTTGCGAATGCCCGCCAGCACGTGCGTTTGGCGATGGTTGTCTGTTGCGTCGGCTTGCTGAAAAGAATAATAGAGACCCGCATGAAACAGCGGCGTGACCAGCATGCGCGCGAGCAGCAAACCTCCCAGCATCCACAGATAGGGATCGGGCAGGTCCGTCCTGAGCAGCCGGAATTCCGCTTCGATGACAAAGAGCGTTACGGCGCCGTTGTTTGGATGCAGGGAAGGATAGCGCGACAATATGTTTGTGACTATGGTATCCACATACCGGAACAGGATGATGCCCCAGAGCAGTTGGTAGAGAAAGAGCAATATGCTTACATATTTATGCCGCAGGGTCAACTTCCATCCCTTGCCCAGCCAAATTTTCATCCCATCCACCTCACCATGCGAATGCGCTGAAGAAACTTTCGAGCGTCCGCGTTATGCCTACGGTCCATTTGACGCGTTCCTTGACGGGCACTTCCGTTCGCAAAAAATTGTTGAAGCGCAAATTGTCCAGCACGATGCGGTAATCCGGATCGACAGCGACGTAGGCGAGTGGCGCAGCGGAGTCCAGCTGGAATTGATGGTGGGGCCGGTTGCCATCCCATTGCTGGCGCCTGGTCGTGCCATCCTCGAATCCGAAAAGAACCTGGACGGGCTGGGTACTGCCGCCGGTTTTGCGGAGCGTGACCAGTGAACGGTAGCCGTCCGACTGCCGGACCGATTGAATCGCTTCGACGGAGAAGTCCGACATTTCCCCTCGGTACACATGGGAATTGAAAAAGTCGCTCCAGTTGTCCCGGGTGACCGACTCGACGACTTTCTGGAAATCGGCGGCGGACGGGTGCTTGAACCGGTATTTTTGAAAATAGGTGCGCAGGATTTTTTCCATCGTTTTTTCGCCCGTCTTGCGTTCGATGGCCAACAAAACGAGTTTTGCGCGCAAATATACATTCTCTGCATATCCGCCAGGGGAATGGAACTTCCAGGAAAATTGCTGCAGCGGCTCGGGATGCGTCACATAGCTGGCTTCCACAACTGTACTGGTGGATACGCCATAGATCGCGGACATCAATTTGTCTTCGGTGTAGGAAGCGAATCCTTCATCGAGCCAGGCTTCTTCGAACTCGTTGGAGGCGGCCATGCCATACCAATACTGATGGGCGATTTCGTGCACCAGGGTGCGTTCCAGTTCATAACCCGGATTGCTTGTTCGCGCGGCGGCGGCCGTAACGAGTGTCGGATATTCCATGCCGCCCGCTCCATTCGCATCGGCGGGGGGCACGACGATGGTCAGCGTGGAGTACGGATATTCCCCGTACCAGGCGGCCAGCTTGGACAGGGACGACTTGGCGGCGTGGAGATAGCGATCCTTCAAGTCCCGGTGGAGCGGGTCAAGATAGAGCCGGATGCGCACGCCGGGGACGCCCTGCGCCGAAAAAGAACTTTCGTGATAGATGAAATCGGGCGACGCCGCCCAGGCAAAATCGTGCACATCGTCGGCATAGTAGTGATACGTTTTGCGATCTTTGGTGACGGTCGCCGGTTTCGTCTGGAAGCCGGTTGCGGCGACGGTGTAATTGCGCGGGACTTCGATATGCACGTTGTAGATGCCGAAGTTCGCATAAAACTCCGAATTGCCATGGTATTGGTGAAGGTTCCAGCCTTCCGTCGTCCGTCCGCGCATGCCGGCCGTCTCGTACATTGCCACTTTGGGGAACCATTGTCCGGCCATGACGAAGTCGCCGGCGGTTCCCATGCGGGCAAAGACCGGCGGGAGCGTCACCTTGAAACGGAGCTTGACGGTGACGGAATCGCCGGGTTTGACGGCTTCCGGCAAGCGAAAGCCCGCCAGCGTGCGATCCTGCTTGTTGCCGTCGTCAGGCTGGATGTAATGCAGCCGCGGGAGCAATGTTTCGCCGTTCTCCGTCGTCAAGGCGATGATGTCCATGCTTCCGTAACCGCCGGGAACCATCCGGTCTTCCCGCAGAACGCCGCCGGATTCTTTCAGAAACGTGCTGCCGGGCGCAAATGCGTTTGGATACAAATGAAGGTACATGTCGGTTACCGGTTTGCGGCCGGGATTTTTCCAGATGATCGTCTGGGTACCCGTCAAGGTGCGGTCATCCGCCAGTTGGACGGCGATGTGATATTCCGTCACCCGATTGCTCAGCACGACAGGCTTGGGCTGGAGAGGGGCATCGTCCACCTGGGCGGACTCGGACCCGCCAGAGGCATTGGTTGGCGCGGATTGCCAGGCGGATGCAGGCAATGAATATTGCGACTCCCAGGCATCGGCGAATCCGAACCGGACCGACACGAGCAGGGCAGCGGCAACGGCTGTGAACAGCAACAGGCGCAACACGCGGTGCTTCGGCATAACGATAGACCCTCCCGTTGACAAGCATCTACGGACATCTATATGCGGGTTGTCCGCAGATTATCCTTCTGGATTGCGCAGAAAGTATGGCATAATCATATTGGGCAACATGAATGTCACAGAAGAAAGGTGATCCAGTTGAAGAGACCACGTGTTTACATCACCAGGAAAATCCCGGAAGCGGCAGTGGCCAAAATTCGGGAGCAATGCGAAGTGTTGATGTGGGAACGGGAGGATGAACCGGTGCCGCGGGACGAGCTGGCATCGCACATCCGTAATGTCGACGGTGTATTGACTTTGCTGACGGACACGATTGACGCATCCTTGCTGGAGCAGACCGAGCGTCTGCAAGTCATCAGCAATATGGCCGTCGGTTACAACAATATCGATGTCGAAGCGGCTTCCCGCAAAGGCATCATCGTCACGAATACGCCCGATGTGCTGACGGAAGCCACGGCCGACCTGACTTTTGCGCTGCTCATGGCAACGGCCCGCAGGCTGGTGGAAGCTTCGGATTTTTTGCGTCAGGGCAAGTGGAAAACCTGGTCTCCCATGCTGCTTACCGGCATGGACATCTATGGTTCGACCATGGGCATTATCGGCATGGGCCGAATCGGCGAAGGGTTGGCCCGCAGGGCCAGCGGTTTTGGCATGAAGGTGCTGTACCACAACCGGAACAGGAAGCCGGAGGCCGAACAGCAACTGGGATTGCAGTATGTCGATTTGCCAACACTGCTCCGGGAGTCCGATTTCGTCTGCATCATGACACCCTATACGAAGGAAACGCGCGGCATGATTGGCAAAGCCGAGTTGTCGATGATGAAAAAAACGGCCATTCTAATCAATACGGCGCGTGGCGGCATTGTTGACGAGACGGCGCTGTACGAAGCGCTGAAGTCGGGTACCATCTGGGCGGCAGGCCTGGACGTATTCGAGCAGGAGCCTGTTCCGCTGTCCCATCCGCTTTTGCAATTGCCCAATGTGGTAACGCTTCCCCATATCGGCAGCGCAAGTGTGGAGACCCGGTTGAAAATGGCTGACGTTGCAGCGGAGAACCTGCTTCGCGTTCTGAAAGGCGAACCGCCGCTGTACAGGGTCAACCCCTGAATGCCGGGCGCGCATAGACTTGCACTTTGCTTTCTGGTATGATGTTCGCAAACAGACAGGACTTTTTGGGCGGGCGGAGGACCTTCTTCGGGAGATTCTTGGCTCGTTTTTTACGGAGGTTACCAGCATGGACAACAATCAGCAACAACCGGGAGAAAAGAAGAAGCTGGCGCTGAACGTCGTCAGCAGCAAGCCGCACCGGGGGTTCGGCGCAGGTTCCATCGACCTGAGCCAGGTTTCCAGCGTCATCATCGACCGTGGAGAAGCCTATCTGGACATCGGGGCCATGCATGCAAAGAGCAAGATCGAACGCGGCATCAAGTTTTCCGCAAACAAGGAAGATGTACCCAACGGCCGTCCTGCCTGGGTCGTCTGGGTGGCGGTGGACCGGAACGAGGAAGGCAGTTACTATGCGGGTGTCGCTTCTTGTGAAATGCTGATCGACGAGGAGGCCAAACGTGGCTGGAAGGTGCTGCCCGATCATGTGAACCGGCTGGACGCCGCCATCAAGCGGAAGTTTATGCTGGACAACATCGGCCCCCAGGAAAAAAGCGCACTGAAGAAACTGCTGATCGAACATAATGCGGAATGGTACGATCGCTCGCCTGATGCGTTGAAGCAATTGCTGGACAATTGAACACACGGAAGCAAACCCCGGTCCGGTCGGCCGGGGTTTGCTATTGGGAGCGCAAAGTCGCCTCCACTGCCCGTTTCAGTGCTTTGCCTGCGCGGCTCCAGGTCAACTTGCGGGTGTCCAGTCGGCCCTGCCTGCCTTTTTGTCTGCAAATTTCGGGATGCGTGTAGGCGTATCGCATGATGCGTTTGAGACTGGCGAGGTCGGGCTCGGCCCAACGCTGATCCCGTCCGGCAAACAGATGGCGGAATTGGCGGGAAATGGCATGGGGCCGGTTCATGCTGCTGGTCGGCCTGCGCAATCGGTAAGGAACGAGAAACGAATTTTGATTGGTCAGGAAATCCATCTGTCCGCCCCAGCCGGTGGCGATGACCGGTTTGCCGCTGGCCAGCGCCTCCAGAAAAGGCAGACCGACGCCTTCGCCACGAGTGGGCAGGACGAATGCGTCGCAAATCGCATATAGCGATTGAAGTTGCTCCGGTTTCAAATACTTGGCGATGACGACAACCGGTGCCGTCCGCTTGCGGATGCCGAGCCGTCGCTTGTACGCGCTGATCCGGTTCCGGATCCATGTTTCCGTTTCGTAAGGCGCGTATCCGTTTGTTTTGATGATCAGCACGACACGGTCCGAAGCGGAAAACGCCTCCCAGTAGGCGCGGAGCAGTCCTTCGGGATTTTTGCGGTGCTGAAAGCCGAACACCGACAAAAAAACGAATCGGCGATCCGTCACCCGCCGGGGCACAATCGGCATCGAACCGCGCGAGCCGGCATGCGCATGCGCCAGATTCACGCCATGCGGAACCAGAAAAATCGGCACCACGACTCCGCTTCTCCGGAGCGCTTCCCGATTATGGACGGAAGGGACGCAGACCGCATCGAACCGGTTGATCGCGGGAAACCAGCGCCGGGGAATCCGGCTGGTCTCCCAGACCGTGTTCAGGATGATGCGGTCATATTTTGGCCGCTCACGGCGAAAGCGGATCGAATGGGGCAGATGATGGTAGAGCAGCACTTTTTTGCTTCCCGGTATGACAGCGTGGCGTGGCGGCTCTCTCGTCCAGACGGTTACGCCCTGCCGTCTCAGCGCACGCACGTATGACCGGCTGGCGATCCCCAAACCGCTGGCTTTGTGCAACGGGCCCTTCCAGACGACATGATACCGGGTCATCGGCGGAGGACCTGCCGTTTTCGCGAGTATATGCGCCTTTTGTGGAAAGACAGGGAACGATATTTACGCGCCAGTCGGGCCATTCTGGAAGGAGAAATCGCCGCAGGCGTGCCGCCGAGGCTCTTGTTCAGCGTTTTCCTGATTTTCATCTGGTCGGGTGTCATTGCATGGAAGTAGTTGCCATATGTTTCGAATTCGGAAAAGGCGTATGGGCGGGTTTTGTCGATGCAGTGCAAAATGGCCTCGTACCAGCGTGTGCCGTGCCGGGCTTCGATGGTTTGTTTGAGCTTTGCCAGCCTGGATTTTTCAAACAGCATGTAATGCGCGACGAACGATGGTTTGCCGAGCGGTTTTTTGCCCAGCAGCCGCCGATAGGAACGGAAATATTCCGGCTGGCTCCAGTTGCGGCAGTAGAAGATCGTGTTGGGGCCGCTTATGAAAACGTGGGGACGGATCAGCACGGTGTCGGCGTCGATGACCAAAAACCGGGGCGTTTGACAGACCTTGTCCCCGTTCAGCTTCAGCAACTGTTGATAAAGCCAGCCGGAGCGGTCCCATGTTCGGGATTTGTGGACGACATCCTGTTTGGTAAACGGAAGAACCTTGCGCTCATGAACGAAATGGCAGCCTTTTTTGCGGCACAGCGCCTTGATTTTCGCGCTGTCGGGAGACACGATCCAGATGCGGCCGATCGGATGGCGAACCATCTTCCTTACGGCATCGATGACATGGGGGAGCGTGCCCAAATCTTTGTCTACTGCGGGGATCAGGACATCGATTTTGTTCGTGCTGTCCGGATCTGGTGACATATCGTCAACTCCATCGGTCGAAGAATTGATTTAGGATATGTCACCGGATTGCGATTGGTATGGGCGGGCATCACCGGCTCCACCAGCCGCGGAGCTTTTGCCACCATTTCGGGCCGCCACCGTCATCGGCTGGCGCGGGCGTTTGCAGGACGGACGCAGGGCCATGGAGCGGACAGTAGGTTGTCGGTTCGGTACCGGACACAAACGTCTCCTCCGTCGCATGGGGACAGCCGGGCGAAGCGAGCAAACCGCTGGATGGGTCCAGCCGGACAGTAACGACGCCTTCCGGCTCGGCAAAAGGAGTCGGCGGGAACCGTTTGAGTGCATGCTCCATAAACTGCGCGAAAATGGGTGCTGCCCTGCGGGTATCGCTCGGACCCATGGCGCGTCCGCGATCATAACCGATCCAGACGGCCGCGGCCAGTTCCGGCGTATAGCCCACCAGCCAGGCGTCCGAATTGGTCGTGCCGGTCTTGCCAGCGACGGGACGATGCAGCTGGCCGGATACGCGATAGGCGGTACCGCCTTTTTCGAATACGCTTTGCAGCAATTTGGTCGTGACATGAGCCACCGCGGGGGACATCACGGGTTTGACGTCCGGGTGGGCTTCGTACAGCACTTTGCCGCTACGGTCGGTAATTTGCAGGATCGCCATCGGACGGGCCAGATTGCCGCCTCCCGCCAAAACCGAATAGGCGGTAGCCATCTCGAACGGACTGACCGGGAATGTACCCAGCGCAAGCGAGGGGACGGGTTTGAGGTTTGCCGTAATCCCCAGTTTGCGGGCTGTGGCTACGACATTTTCCGGGCCCAACTGCATAATGGTATTGACGGCATAGATGTTGTCGGAAGAGGCGATGGCTTGCCGCAAGTTGATTTCCGCATGCGCATAGCGATCGTTGAAATTGCTGGGGCGATAGATTTCCCGGTTGTTGTCGTAATAGAAAATGGTCGGTTCACTGCGGAAACGTGTGGCAGGGGTAACCACATGGTTTTCCAGGGCGGCAGCGTACAGGATCGCCTTGAAGGCCGATCCTGGCTGGCGGGTCGTCGCAAACACGCGGTTGTACTGGTTGAGCTTGTAGCTTCTTCCCCCTACCATGGCCTTGATGTAGCCGTTGCGCGGATCGATGGCGATCAAGGCGGCTTGCAGCTTCGAGTTTGCGGGCAAACCCGCTTTGATCGCTTCCTCCGCCGCACGCTGCATCTCCAGGTCCAGTGTTGTTTTGATGATCAGACCGCCTTCGTTCAGCTGTCGCTCGTCGATGCCGAGACGTTCGATGGCAATGCGCTTGACATAGTCTGCAAAATAGGGCGCGATCTGTTCCGATTCCTCCGGCAGGGGACGCAGTTCGGGCTTGTGTGCTTGTGCCTCTTGCGCCTGCTCCGGGGTAATGGCGTGTGCGTCCAGCATCGCTTGCAGCACCGTCTGTCTGCGGGCTTCCGCTTCCGCCGGATGCAAAAAGGGTGAATAGTAGCGGGGGCCTTTGGGAATGCCTGCCAGCAGGGCGCTTTCCGCGAGTGTCAGCGACTTGGCCGGTTTGCCGAAATAGAGCCGGGCAGCCGCCTCGGCGCCATACGCCCCGTGTCCGTAATAAATTTGGTTCAAGTACATTTGCAATATTTCATTTTTGGTATATGTCTGCTCCAGCCGGGCGGCATACCAGGCTTCCTTGAATTTGCGGGACCAGGTCCGCTGGTGATCCAGGTACAGATTGCGCGCCAACTGCTGGGTCAACGTGCTGGCACCCTCCCGGATAGACAAATGGCGGATGTCAACCCAGGCTGCACGCGCCAACCCGCGCAGATCTACGCCCTTGTGCCGGTAAAATCGGCGATCCTCGACGGCCAGCGTCGCTTTGACGAGCCATGGGGAGATGTCCTCCAGTTTGACGGGACGCCGGTTGACGCCGCCGGATTGCATGGCGATGATGTTGCCGTTCGCATCGAGAATTTGCGTCGCCTGCGGCATCGCCCCTGCAGGCAATGCGCCATAGCGATGCAGCGCCAACGTGCCGAGCGCGGCAGCCACAAGCAGGAACAAGGCTAGATAGCCGGCCTGGCGCCGGATGGTTTTGCCGCGGCCCATTTTTTTGGGCAACGGTTTGCGCCCCTGGGTGGTGGAGTCGTTCACGCCGACCGCTCCTTTCTGCCGAATGCCAAGGAATCATTTTCCTTCTAGTATGAAGCAGATCGGGGGCGGTTATTCTGTAGCGGTCATTTCGGGAGGCGTATTGCCGGGTGGTTGGGGATGCTGGGTGATCGCGGGGTGATGCAGGCTGCGGCGAAAACGTTGCTTTTTGGAGCCGATCACTTATAATACTTCTTATCCGAATTTGCGGGAACCAAAAAATAGCGTCCGACGACGTCGTTGATGACCGATGGGAAAGAAGGGGTTGCGGTGTCCGCGATGGATTTGTGGTTTACCGAAAAACAGACGGAAAACTACGGCATCACGATGAAAATCAAGCGTACGTTGGTACATGAGCAAACGGCGTTCCAGGAGCTGGCCGTAATGGAAACCGAAGAGTGGGGCAACATGCTTGTGCTCGACGGGATGGTCATGACGACGGACAAGGATGAGTTCGTCTATCACGAGATGATGGCGCATGTGCCGCTGTTTACCCATCCGAACCCCGAACAGGTGCTCATTGTCGGCGGCGGCGACGGCGGTGTCGTGCGCGAAGTGCTGAAGCACCCCCAGGTCAAAAAGGCCGTTCTGGTCGACATCGACGGCAAAGTGATCGAATATGCCAAGCGTTACTTGCCCCACATTGCAGGCAAGCTGGACGATCCTCGTGTAGAAGTCATCGTGAACGATGGTTTCATGCACATCCATGAACACACAAATACATATGACATCGTGCTTGCGGACACCACCGAACCGATGGGGCCCGCAGTGCAGTTGTTTACCCGGGGATTTTACAGGGGGATCTACGATGCTTTGAAAGAGGATGGCCTGTTTGTCGCGCAGACGGACAATCCTTGGTTCAAGGCCGACCTGATCCGCAATGTCAACCGTGACGTGAAGGAAGTGTTTCCGCTGGTGCGGGTGTATTGGGCGAACGTGCCGACTTATCCAAGCGGATTGTGGACGTTTACGCTGGGCAGCAAAAAGTATGATCCGCTTGCGATCAATGAAGACGCATTGCCGGAACTGGACACGAAGTATTATTCCCCTCGCTTGCACAAGGCGGCATTTGCATTGCCCAAATTTGTGGAAGACTTGACGAAACAAGGAGACCGTTGATCATGCGCTTATCTCAGGCTTATTCAGGGAATGTATTTATTTGCAGTTCTGACGATTACGCATCCTCTAAGGCAGTCATCTATGGGATGCCGATGGATTACACCGTTTCGTTCCGTCCGGGTTCCCGATTCGGTCCCGGCCGGATCCGCGAAGCGTCCGTCGGGTTGGAAGAGTACAGCCCGTATCTGGACCGGAGCATTCTTGATCTGAAGTATTTCGATGCAGGGGATTTGCTTTTGCCGTTCGGCAATGCAGCCAGAAGTTTGGAGATCATCGCCGAATACGTGCGCGGTGTGCTGGCTGACGACAAAATTCCGGTCGGCCTGGGCGGGGAGCACCTGGTGACCTGGCCGGTCGTGCAGGAAGTATTCAAGAAATATGCCGATCTGGCGGTCATTCATATCGACGCCCATGCGGATTTGCGGGAACAGTATGAAGGCGAGCCGTTGTCCCATTCCACGCCGCTGCGCAAAATTGCTGAACTGATCGGACCGGAAAATGTGTACCAATTCGGCATCCGTTCCGGTTCCAGGGAAGAATGGGCGTATGCGCGGGAGTCCGGCATCCATTTTCATCCGTTCCAGGTTGCAGAACCGTTGAAGGGCGAATTGCCGTCGCTGGCCGGACGCCCCGTGTACGTGACGATCGACATCGATGTGCTTGATCCGTCGGCTGCTCCCGGCACGGGAACGACCGAGGCAGGCGGTATCACTTCGGGCGAACTGCTGGAGGCCGTGCATCTGATCGCCCGGTCTGACGCAAATGTCGTTGGCTTTGATCTGGTTGAGGTAGCGCCGATTTACGACCCGACGGAAATGACGCCGATTGTGGCTTCGAAGATTGTTCGCGAAATGCTGCTTGGATTCGTGAAATAGGCGGAGCGTTCTTTGAACTTGATTTTCTATCTTCGATATTCGGGATATTTGGACATGACCTTGAAATCTGCAGAATGTGGTTCCGGCGATGCGTTTGAACCGGGAGATCATTTCAATGGCAGAGAGCCATCCGGAAATTTCGGTGATCAAGGACGTCATCATGGATGAATACACCAGGTCGCTGGGCCATCGTGAGTCGTTGAGCCTCGCCTCGTATGGGGAACTGTGTGCGTTGGCGGAAAGGGTTGGCCGAAACCATCATGACCCGCATTCCATGGCCGGTAGGGAGCCGGATGGGATAGCGGGTCTTGGCATGTTTGCGGGTTGGCGGGACCGGGTGCGTGAGGCGTTGGGTACGGAAGTGCGTGTTGCAAGATGAAAAGTCGTGAAAGGGCTTGAAAGTTTCTGCGGGTGATCGCCATTGAATTGCCTGGGGAATGTGTATATAGTAGAAACATGAAAAATGGACATGCGACGGGAGCGTATGTCATGCCGAAGAAGTCAAGTGTTTCTTTGACATTGCGAATTACGCGGGAAGATGCTGCCCAAGAATTGACCGGCACAGGAACCCTGCATCAACTGGTAACAGGGTGGGCGATTGCGTGCAGGCTGAAGAATCCGGAGGGAGAAGAGAGCGCTTCAAATGCAGCCGTTGATTGTTCGATGGGTGCGAACCGTTCCACCTCGTATGGGGCAAGTGTCCAGCATGGTCACTCCTCGGATGGTGCCGCTGATGATGATCATGGCACAATGGAGATGACGCTGACGATCCGCAAGGATGAAATCCGCATGAACCGCGGCGGAGCGGTGAAACAAGAGCAGTTATTCCGCGTGGGGCAGTGGCAACGGGGCACAATCGATACCGCTTTCGGACGCCTGGAGACAGAAGCCATGACGTATCGGCTGCAAGTCAGTTTGGCAGCTTCCGGCGGTACCGTGGAGTGGGAATACGACTTGCGGGCAGCGGACCAGATGCTTGGCCGCAGTGTGGTCAAGCTTCTGGTTCGGGAAGAGAATGACTCGCGAGGCATGATTCGGGAGGATTAATCAGAATGAATGTGTTGGAGAAACTGCAGACAGCGATGAATGAGACGCTGACGGAAGCGGTGTTGGCGGCAGGGATTGTCCAAAGCCGCGAGGAGCTTCCGCCGATCATTATGGAGGTGCCCAAGGACAAGGCACATGGCGATCTCGCCACCAATTTGGCCATGCAATTGACGAAGATCGCCAAGCGCAATCCGCGGCAAATCGCCGAACAGATCGTGGAAAAGCTCGACAAGAGCCGCGCCTGGATCGAGTCTGCCGAAATCGCAGGTCCGGGTTTCATCAATTTCAGGCTGGACAAAAGCTTCCTTCATCCGGTCATCGGCGATGTGCTCACCCAAAAGGAACATTACGGCAAGGTGCCGGTGGGACAGGGCCAAAAAATACAGGTAGAGTTCGTCAGCGCCAATCCGACGGGCAGCCTGCATCTCGGTCATGCGCGCGGAGCGGCCGTGGGCGATGCGTTGTGCAATCTGCTTGAATACGCCGGTTATGATGTGACGCGCGAATATTACATCAATGATGCCGGCAATCAGGTGCTGAATCTGGCCAAATCGATTGAGGCGCGTTACTTGCAGGCGCTCGGCCGCGATGCGGAAATGCCGGAGGATGGCTATTACGGTGAAGATATCATCGGATTTGCCCGGGAGCTGGCGGAAGCAGAAGGCGACAGACTGCTGGCACTTCCGGATGAGGAAAGGCTCGCCTTTTTCCGCAGCTACGGGCTGCAGCGTGAGTTGGACAAGCTGAAGCGCGACCTGGAACGTTTCGGCGTGAAGTTCGACAACTGGTTCAGCGAAACTTCTTTATATGAAACGGGCAAAGTAACCGCGGCACTCGAAGCGCTGCGCGCGAAAGGCCATGTTTACGAACAGGACGGCGCCGTCTGGTTGTCCACCACCGGGTTTGGCGACGACAAGGACCGCGTGTTGGTCAAAAATGACGGCACCTTCACTTACCTGACGCCCGATATCGCATATCATATGGACAAATACGCGCGCGGTTACGACAAGATGATCAATATCTGGGGCGCAGACCACCATGGCTACATACCGCGGGTCAAAGCGGCGATGGCGGCGCTCGGCAACGATCCGGACAAGCTGGTCGTGCTGATCGCCCAGATGGTCAGCCTGTTCCAGAACGGCGAAAAAGTGAAGATGTCCAAGCGCACCGGCAAAGCGGTGACGATGGAAGACCTCATGGACGAAGTCGGCGTCGATGCGATCCGCTATTTCTTTACGATGAGAAGCATGGACTCTCATCTGGATTTTGACATGGATCTGGCGGTTTCCACTTCCAACGAAAATCCGGTTTATTACGTGCAGTATGCCCATGCGCGGATTTGCAGCATCTTCCGGCAGGCGGACGAGCAGGGGATTGCGCTGCTGCCTTGGGAGAAGGCGCCATTGCACCGGCTGAATGCCGAATCGGAATATGATCTTCTGCGCAAAATGGGCGAGCTGCCGTCGGTCATCGCAGATGCTGCCCGCAATTATGCGCCCCACACGATTATCCGCTACGTGTATGAACTGGCTGCCATGTTCCATAGCTATTATCGTGCGGAAAGAGTCATCACCGAAGATGCGGAGCAAAGTCAAGCACGGTTGCAACTGTTGGCGGCGCTGCGCATCGTGCTGGCCAACTGCCTGTCGATCGTCGGGGTTTCCGCGCCGGAACGGATGTAGCGTTGATTTGGCCGGCGTATCCGGATGAACGTATCCAGGCGGGATAATCCAGATGGGAATCGGGTAGGACCATCCAGACGGGATTATTCGTGCGGAATTATCCGGACGGAAGAGGAGTCGTGCGGACGAATCAGCCCGGTTTGCCGGCCATTTTGAGCAGCCGCACCACATCCAGTTCTCCTGCCGAGCCTGCGGATTTGGTTCCCTTGAGCGGGATGGCGGATTGTTTCACCATTTCTTTGACCCGATCCGCCGACAGATCCGGCTTGTAGGCCAGGAGCAAGGCAATCGCGCCGCTGACGTGGGAAGTCGCCATGGACGTTCCGCTCATTTCCCGGTATTTGCCGCCGACCCAGGCCGAGACGATCCGGTCTCCTGGCGCGTAGACGTCGATGGAGGCACTCCGGTTCGTAAACGAGGCAATGCGGCCCATTTCGTTGGTGGCACCGACGGCAATGGTATCCCCATATCGAGCCGGATAATCGATGTCCCGGCTGCGACCTTCATTGCCGGACGATGCAACCACGATGATGCCGAATTTGTGGGCACTTTGGACGGCCTGCATCAGGGAACTGCTGCGGTTTTGCATGCCGAAGCTCATGTTGACGATGTGCATCCGGTTGTGAATGCACCAATCGATGGCCAGAATGATGTCGGAAACATAGGCGGTGCCATTGCTGTCGAATGCTTTGACCGGATAGATGGAAGCGCGGGGGGCGACGCCGATCATGCCACGCATCCGGTTGGCTGCAGCGATGGTGCCTGCGATATGGGTGCCGTGACCGTTGTCATCCATCGGCGGGATTGTCGGGTCAATCAGGTTGATGCCGTTTTCGATCGAATGGAACAGGTCGGGGTGGCGATGATCGATGCCCGTGTCGATGACGCCGACCCGAACGCCCAGTCCGGTCGTCTTGTTCCACACTTCCGGAGCCCGGATGCGGCGTACGCCCCAGGGGATGCCGTTGATGATGGCACTTTTTCCGCTTGACAAAGCGTCCACGCGCAGGCGCGCATCTTTTTCGCAGCGGATGTTGCTTTTCCAGCATGAAGGAATGGCGTCCGGAAGCAGCGGCAATGACAGGCCCCGGATCAATCCCAGATTCCGGACGCCCGAAGCCAGAGGCGAACGTTTTTTCTTCCGCTGCCAGGCTCTCAGGAAAGACTGGTATTCGCGGCGGTCCGAGAATCGGATAATCGAGCGCCGGCCTGAAGGGACTGATTCTGACAGGGAGTCATGGAGCCAATCGAGAAACCTGAAAACGTCCAATCCGCTCCCTCCCGGCGAAATTGCTTTCCTATTGTATGAATGCCTGTGACGAAAAGCGTGGGAAACGGCCTTTTTGTGCGGAAATGGGCATCATCCCGTGTCATTTGAACCTTTGGGGCATAGGATGGGATGGGGAGTTTCCCGGAGGGGCTTCCCGAAATACCGGTTCCTCCGCCGCGGAGCGGCCGGAGGGATACAGTCGAAGAGCGAAGATGGTGTCCTGTCCGGCGCACATCTTCGCTTTTTCGGGTTCACGGATTGTGTACGATCGACTGGACGCAAGGACATTTGCAATTTTGCAAAAAATAAGGTTTACTATAGTTTGATGCAACTTTGGAATACCGGACTTTACATGGTTTACATAAAGAGAGGATGGGAACTCACTTGAGCGCCGAGTACGTGTTGAAGCTCGATCCCGAAAAAATCCGGGAGATGCCGATGGTCGATCTCGCCTTCGAAGTGCTGAAAGCGGCCAACACCCCGTTCTATTATCGCGATCTGATGAATGAAGTCGCGAAAATTCGGGGATTTACGGAAGAGCAGATCAATGAAGTCATTGCCCAACTGTATACCGAGATCAATATTGACGGACGTTTTGCCTGCGTGGGCAACAATGTCTGGGGACTGAAGCGCTGGTATCCGGTCGAAAGGGATACCGACGGCTCCGTATCCGGTGGCGGCAAACGGCCCCGCATCATCAATGACGACGATGATGATGATGAAGATCTGTTCGGCGAGGAAGAAGAAGATACCTTTGCTTCCGATGACGAGAACTTCGATCTGTTTGACGAAGATCGCGAAGGCATCTTCGACGAAGGCGAAGAAGGTGCCGATGTCGATGATGATGTCGTGCTGGACGATGACGAGGACGCGCAACTGGATGATGATCTCGTGGACGACAGCGATGACGATCTGCTGGATGACGATCTGGATGACAGTGACGAAGACGAATTTGAGGATGAAGACGAGGAAGTTTGACCGCCGACTTTTCGGCTGTCAATCGTCTGTGAAAATGTCACCATAACTCGTCTGTGAAAATGTCACCTTTGAAGTGTTCCGAAGCCACCCTTAGGTGGCTGTCAATCGTCTGTGAAAATGTCACCATAACTCGTCTGTGAAAATGTCACCTTTGAAGTGTTCCGAAGCCACCCTTAGGTGGCTTGGACTGTTGTTGATTTTGTGCTATTCTTAAATTGGTTTTGGATCCGATACATCCTCCAGGGATGATCGGCGGCGGGTTTGCGTGGCTTCGCAGCACTCGCCTTTTTTGTTGCTGTTTTTGCTTTGCGTTCCGGCTTATCCGTC
>Ga0310838_1000176_pt1 | contig 79436 bp, 71 predicted proteins | sample SM_ome_6_FD_202241 | JGI IMG/M metagenome (GOLD analysis project Ga0310838, IMG submission 202241) | Sorghum-adapted microbial communities enriched on stacked mutant (SM) sorghum from Joint BioEnergy Institute, Emeryville, California... ...
TGACTTCCTCCTCTGTAGTGTTATTTGTTTTGTTCACTTGTAACATTCTACAGTTTGGGGTGAAGTCCTTTTTTAATCTTTTTTAAACCTTACGGTTCTAGGCTTTGCGATTTTGCAAAAGGCTCATTATAAAAGTTCGTCTTTATATGGTGAAAAACTTATTGTGAAATTGATTCAAATAACTATAATTTCTTGAGCAATGGTCAATATGGGGACAATTCACAGTATTACATTCATGTATTATTTGAAGAAGAAAGAAGTTTATTAAATAAGCAGAGTCAATACATAATATTTCATCAACTAACGCCCACGGCGAATGATAAACCCATTTTCAATCTTCTCAAAACCGATTTTTGGATAATATTCCATCGCATTTGGTGCAGATGAATTAAATTGCCTATTGTCAATAATAATCGACAAGAGGCAATTCTAATTTTTAATGAGGGTGGCACTTAATATATTTAACACTGAAAGCCTTAAATCCAGATTACTTTCTCTCTATCCTCGCTGTACACTCCACACCTACGATGGGAGTTATTCAGTCCATGTATATGCAATTAGCACTATATGAAGTATGGTCCTTAAGTATTGCAAAAAGCAAATGTCATGGTGCGTAGATTGCAACTATTTTTATCATCGTAGCGCATAAAAGGGATTTTCAATAATTTTGTGAAATTTCGGGAATCAACTAACGTAGATGCGGACCAATGCGATCCGCTGAGAAAACGGAAAGCCACAACAAGATCTGTCCCCGGTATTTAACAGGGCCGGACCGTTTTCGAGTAACATCCATCTTTTAAAAGGGTTTGTTAAAAAATAAATAACGGAATTGTAAATTAATTCGACGAATACCCAAAGTTTCAAGACCGAAATGAAAACGATTAAAAGCTATTATCGGTTAATGATGGAGACGCTAAATTGCGCGTCTCCAAATCAGTCCCAAATTGCTTTATAGAATGTAGGAACAAACGGCTTCCACATTCCTCGTGTGTAGAAGTGACCTCGTTGCCATTGCCACGCTTAAATGTATAATTCGTGAACAAAGCTATTTATTAACCAACTTGAATAAATAGCACAGTTATTCTTCAAAAAAGTGAAACGTTCACCTTAGCTTACTCTATCTATGCATTCCATCTTTATTTAACAAGGCTAACCAAACTAGCCGTATTGGGATCATAGATCAAATTTGTAATGGACCCGTTTCGAATACAATCTACTGCTTGATCAATCACATGCAATGGTACTAAGAACCATTCCTTCGGCCGAACAGGATTTCCAAAACGATCACGAATGACTAAGTCGAGCTGTGCTGGTGAAAAGATTCGATGAAGCAATCTCTCCAGCTTTATACGGTTAATTCCAGATAGTTTGTAAGTTGCTACGACTTCAACATCCGCTAGCAAGTAGGTGGGATCATGTACTGCATTGGCGATGCGAGTTTCAACTTTACCGCCTGTAACTCCAATTTTGTGAATGAGATTGCGTTGCTGAGCAATAATGGGGTGGTCGGACATGCTGCGCAACACGTAGATTGTCCCGCTCTCCTCATCATCTTCATCCCATGTTTCACTAAATAATGGGCCCATGTCAGGATGCGTCAATCGTCTTCCAGCTTCATCTTTGTAAAGTGCTTTTTGTAACGACCTTAGAAGAAGATTACTTTCGGTACCGTTAGAATATATAACTCGAAGGCGAGCATCTGCATGAGCAACGGATGATTTAAAAAATTCATCTCCCTTCTCAGCCACGTAAACGAGTTGACCGCCTAAAATAAAAAAGTCCCCTACGTTGATGCTAGTATCTTTACCAAATCGCCTCGTTTGTCGAATACCGGATTTGAGCTCTTGTTCAACCTGTTTAAACAATGGCAGAAAACGTTCAAAATCCTCACACTTCTTACTATAGGCGATTTCTTCTGCCGCCTTTATTTCCGCCTGGGAACGAACATAACGCAGTTCTGTAATATCATCCAAGGGACCAACAAGTTCGGATAGCAGTTCTTCATCATCCATCGTTTCCAATGAATCAACCTGCGTATTTTCTTTTTTACTCAGTAGTCCTTGGTAATCATATGAAGCAAGAAGAACTCGACACTCCTCCTGTTCACGCAAACGAGCAAGCCGCACAGCATACAACCTTTCAAAGATGTCATTGCCCTCCAGATTCTGTGGTTCGCGGCCATACTTCTCGACAAATCGCTGAATTTCCTCAAATCCCGCAATAATGCGTTCCTCTCTTGGCGAATAAGAGCTAATCGTCGGTATCTCCTGCTCCAGACCAAGTTCTTCAAGCAGTTCGTCATCTGTAAGATCAGACATTCATATCACCCCCCGCTGCTTTCCATGGCCTTTTGTTTTGCCCGATAACGTTGCAAAGCTGCCACACCTTCTGCCATGCGCCTCTCCCACGGATCTTGAGCATTTATATCCGGCAACCGTCCACGTTCCTTCTTAAATTTTAGAGCACGTTCAGCCAGAGCTCTGGCTTCTTCATATGGAATACTCACGCGTTTAGCCGCAATCACAGTTGCAATTTGTTTCAGACGGTCCTCGCTTAACGACTTTGCAAGGATCGCATATGCCTCACTGAACGGATTAATGCGATCAATGAGGTCTATGTCCAATTCACGCACGCTCAACGCAAATTTACGCACACCTTCAATGAGGGCTGTATTAGTAATCGGTTCGTTGTTGCTTTCAGTACTGCCAAGCAATGTTTGTTTTGCTTGTTGCACCATGTTAAGAGCAGCAATAGCGTACTGACGTACCGCTTCCTGATCTTCCATAACAAGATCGGGGTATTTTTCCTTAATAATTTTACCCATTCGCACCTGGGTCAGTTCCTCCGGTACGAGTTCTTCGTCAAATAAGCCTCGCTCGATGGCGTTCTTGTCCTGAATGAATGATGCTATCACTTCGTTCAGGTCCTCACGACAAATACGCCGGGCTTCCTCGCTCTTGGGCTCGACGAAGCCCTTAATCTCGATTTGCAACTGCCCCGTTTCAGGATTAAAACCGACATTGCACTTTTCTGGGTCATAACCGCCTTCGCCGTAGTCAAATCCATGCTCCGGACCGCTCGTCGGATTCTTTGGTTTAAACTCGAATCTAGGAGCAAGAACCTGCTCCATCAGCAAACTAGCAGCAATGGCTTTCAAAGTATCATTTACCGCTTCAGTTACAATCTGCTCAGGAGCATCAGGTTCTGCAATCAAGTTAGTGAAACGGGCACGAGTTTTTCCTGGAGCATCACGTGTCGCTCGTCCGATGATTTGCACAATCTCGGTAAGACTCGACCGATAACCAACCGTCAATGCGTGCTCACACCATATCCAGTCAAATCCTTCCTTAGCCATGCCGAGAGCAATGATAATATCCACATGATCTCGGTTGTTTTTATTTGCAGGATCTTTAAGCGCTGCAGACACCTTATCTCGCTTGGTCGGGTCGTCATCCACTAGGTCGGCAATTCGTAAAATTCGACCATCTGGGGTTTTGACTAGCTGGAAGCCAGTCGAAGAATCAGTTCCTTGCCACTCACCCAGCTTTTCAATAATGTGCTCCACTTCTTTGATCTTGTCCTTTGTACTTTCACGGGAATTGACATTAGGAATATGAATTATCGTCTTCTCGGATGGATCGAGCACCTCAAGAATTTCATCGGTATATGAACCAGAGTAAAAGAAATACCCTATGTCAAGTTGCTTCAGATACTCGTATCCGCTAATTTGCTCATAATAAGTATAGGTGACCGTTTCAAATTTCGCCTCATCCTGGGGAGCTAGTACCGCCTCTGCATCACCCCTGAAGTAGGAACCTGTCATCGCTACAATATGCACACGATCACGGGCGATAAACTGGCCAAGGTGCAAACCAAGCTTGTTATCAGGGTTTACAGAGACATGATGAAACTCGTCCACTGCGATCAGTCTATTATCGAAAGCCTCCACGCCATACTTATCGACAGCGAACCTGAAAGTAGCGTGCGTACAGACTAATACCTTGTCGTCGCTTTCGAGGAAAGCGCCAACCGCATTAACCTTCCCACCATTATCCGAACCAGGAGCATTACATAAATTCCATTTCGGCTCCACTTTCCAATCAGCCCAAAAGCCAAACTGACTCAACGGCTCGTCGTTGAAACTCGAACCGATTGACTTTTCAGGTACCACAATTATTGCCTGTTTTAGTCCCTGATTATAAAGCTTATCGAGAGCTATAAACATCAAAGCCCTACTTTTACCAGATGCTGGTGGTGACTTGATTAGCAAATACTGCTCACCGCGCCGCTCATAAGCACGTTCCTGCATAGGCCGCATACCCAACGCATTAACCTTATTAGAGATTCCACTATTTGAGTAGGATACAGAAATAGTAGGGATTTGCTTACTTTTGTTGGTCATACTTCTACCCCCTTTTGCTTCTCTTAGTCTGATTTGTAGATTTTGTCATCTTGGTGTAGAGCTCGAATAGTTTTTCAAGTCGCTCAGTATCATTACGAAAGCGCCTGCCGATATAGATGCGTTCAAGCACTTCATCATTTCGTTCATGCGCCTCGCGCAGATTAGCTGGCATATTCTCAGGATCATAGAGATCATCGATTGTTGCAGGAAAATGTGCCTCACGTGCTAATAAAATATCTTCTGCACAACGCGTAAGGTCTGCCTTGTTCTTCTCTGTCAACGTTGGGACAGGAAAGGTATTCCATCCAAGTGTGTTTGAATATCGATAACGTGTTTCTAGTTTGCCACAAACGGTTGCAATCCACACCAAGTGAAGGCGCGACGCTATTAAGGCTATATTCCATAGGGGGGCATCCAAAAGAGCAAACGCAGCATTGCTTACTATCGTACCCTTTGGCGCAAGTCCTACCGGAAGATATTCACGGTTTTCCGATGAGACACTTGGAATTATTATAACTATTTCATCCCCAGTCTGCCGAACCTCACCAAATCGATGAGATAAGCTAGCGATCGAACGTGTTGCAAGCTTTTTACTGGTAGCTCTCATAGCTCGAACATCCTCGATACGTTTTCGAATACTAGGAATTTGCATGGCTTCATCAAGCTGATCATCTTTGATCCATAAACAGTACCTTTCCTCTCCATGAATAAACTCAGCGGACCCTAAAATACGTCGGATAAACTTTGCTCTTTGCTCAGGTGTAATATCTAAATTTATCACCTCATCACGAGTTAGTAGAAGCCCTCCGCCAACTGGCTTGTTGCCAAAATCCATTTTTGCTAAACCCGTGATTGAGTTTGTTGCTTTTTTGACAATTATGTTCGGTCCTGACACCAAATAAGCGTTGATATATTCAGTCTCCTTAACAATCACATTTCCGTCAACGCCAACTGAAAATATCCGTCGTACCTTCCCTGGATGACGCGATATCCCGATAATCACAACACTTACACCTGCATTATGACTTGCGAGATTCGACCATTTGAACGAAGTATATGCGAAATCAATAGCATACCCAGTCTCGAATATCAATGGCCATAATATTGGAACTTGCTGACCTTGGCAAATTGAATTGGTTGCCACAAAAGCTGCTGCGCCATTGGTATGTTTACCATATTCTGCAGCTTTCATGAACCAACCAGCAACATAATCTAGAGATCTCCAGTTGCTAGTCTTTTGCCAAAATATTAATTCCATATCAGATTTTTGTTGTGAAGATTGGTAAGTCGAACCTAAATAAGGAGGGTTACCACAGATATAAATCTCTCCGCCCTCATTTTCAAAATTGATCTCCGCTTGATCCAACAGTGTATCAAGAAGATCATCAGAGTGGATTTTCACATCTGTACCTGTCGGTGGGCAGATACTAAGCCAATTCAGTCGCAGCGCATTTCCACAAATTATCCAGTTGTCCGATGAAAGTGGTAAAAATTCAGCAAGAGCAAGTGTGGGGCCACGATAAAGCACATTACATTGATATTCGGCAATTATTAGAGCAAGACGTGCAATTTCAGCTGAAAAGTGACGCAGTTCAATCCCCCTAAAGTTAGTCAAAGGTATTTCACTCTCTCGCCCATGCTCACCACGTCGCTCGTTGATGATGTTTTCAATTTCTCGCATTTGCTTGTATGCTACAACTAGGAAGTTGCCTGAGCCACAGGCAGGGTCAAAAACCCGGATCCTCGATAGACGTTTACGCAAATTAAGCAGCATACGAGGATTGTCCCCTGCTGCTTCAAGTTGCGCTCTCAAATCATCTAAGAACAGTGGATTGAGTACCTTCAGAATATTAGGCACGCTTGTGTAGTGCATACCAATTGCATCACGTTCCTCATCGTCAGCTATCGCCTGTATCATTGAACCGAAAATGTCGGGATTTATCTTAGTCCAGTCAAGATTACCAATGTGAAGCAAGTAAGAACGTGCAATCTTACTGAATTTGGGCACATCTACATTACCTGAAAAGAGTCCTCCGTTAACGTATGGGAATTTATCGGCCCAACGTGGTATTTTCGCTTTGGCACGATCATGAATCTTCGTGTTCATAGCTCGAAAAATTTGGCTAATCACTTCATGAGTGTTCGATGCATCTTGCGCGCTCATCTTTTCAATAGTATCGGTAAACAATTTCATCTCACTGAAAATACCAGTGTCTTCGGCAAAGAAGCAAAATATCAAGCGCGCCATAAAATGATTCATCTCGTGACGCCTTTCTGCCGTTCCCCACTCTGGATTCCCTTTCAACAGTTCGACATAGAGTCGGTTCAACCGGCTCGTTGCACGGATATCAAATGAATTTTCTCGTATTTGCTTGACGGTCGTAATACCTGCAAGCGGTAAGAAGAAACCAAAATGATCTGGGAAATCTTGATAGGCACAGACAACTGTCTCTCCGGACTCTAGATCCTCGGCTTCAAAGTCAACCCCATCAGTGGCCAGGATGAAACGTGCTTTCGCCCTAGTTGTTGCCGGGCTATTTTTCAACGCGGTAAGAGTCTTGTTAACTTCGCCCACTTGAGCGACCGCGATATGGATGTTGTTCGTCTGTAAAACGCCACCAATATCAGACTTATTTGTCTCGCCAGAGCGCAATCGCTTAATGGTCGTCTCCTTGTTTCCGAACGCCCGCAGGAAAGCAAATGGGAACTCCTCTTTATCAAAAGGCTGACTAACCAATTCGGAGACTGCTTCTTCGATTTCTATTGGGTTCATAACTCGTCTTCCTCCCTGTTAAGTTTAGTTGCTAAAATGAAGATCACTCTTTGCAGGGATTGTAAACAGATTCTATAATCTAGATTAATCAATGTAACCGATAAACGCATTTATTTTACCGCTACATTAGCATTGATTGATTCTTAATGATAATTTGTCAACTTTATCTTAATTTTCATTATAACAATAGCAGATTACAATGTTTAGCTAGGTGGATCAATTTGTCAAGTCTGACACGGCCGCTCCAGTGCTAACGCATTGTTAGTTTCCTGTTAGCGTTATGACGAGTATAACTTCATTAAGTCCCAACTTTTCCTAAGTAGAAGCGATAAAACTACCAAATAAGTAGACCCCTGCATATATTTGCAGGAACCTTTGTTAATAGATAAATGTGGCTATAAAAATATTACTCCCTCACAAGCGACACACAGCACTCCACATGCCCCGTATGCGGGAACATGTCTATAGGCTGTATCCACTTGATCACAAACCCCTGCTTCATCAGATAGTCGCAATCTTTCGCCAATGTGGATGGATTGCAGGAGACATAAACCATTCTACTGGGTTTCACCTTGATGATGGCATCCATCAGGTATTTGTCCAGTCCGGTTCTTGGAGGGTCTACCACCACTACATCTGCTTTAAAGCCCTCTTTCGCCCAGCGGGGCAGCAGCACTTCCGCTTTCCCTACCTCAAAGTGGACATGCTTATAACCTGCGAGTCGCGCGTTCTCCCGTGCATCTTGAACCGCTTCCTCGATGATCTCCATTCCGCGCACCTCTTTAGCATCCGGGGCAAGCCAAAGACCGATGGTCCCCACTCCGCAGTAAGCATCTACAACTCTTTCCTTCCCTGTTAATGCCGCTGCTTCCTTCACAAGGTTATAGAGCTTCACCGTTTGTTCGGGATTTAGCTGAAAGAAGGCGCGGGGAGAGAGCGAAAATTCCACTTCACCCAGTCGTTCCTTTATCTTTTCTTTGCCCCATAACAATCGGGTCTCATCGCCGAAGATGAGAGAGGTTTTGGAGCGATTAATATTTTGGCTAATGCCAACCAGTTGCGGAAGGCGCGTGCGAAGTTCGAGGATCAATTCCTTTACACGGGGCAGCTCTTCCGTTCTGGTTACCAGCGTTAATTGCGATTCTCCCGTTTCAAAGCTGGCTCGTGCCACGATCGTTCTAACCACACCTGTGCGTTTCCGTTCGTTATAGATGGGGATTTCCAATTCCTCCAAGACATCACGGGTTATTTGAATGATTTCATTCACCTGCGGATGTTGGATGGGACAACCGGTGAGATCAACAAGACGGTGTGAACCTGCCGAATAAAGCCCTATGACCACCTTCCCCTGATCTATCCCCACCTGGAATTGGGCTTTATTCCGATAAGACCACGGATTTTCCATTCCTATTGCTTCACGCACAGGCGGGTGTTTTAACGAGGTATAGCGTTGGAATGCTTCAATGACCAAGTCCCGTTTTGCCTTAAGCTGCCCCTCATAGGAAAAGTGTTGCAACTGACATCCGCCACATTCTGCATAAACCGGGCAAGGTGGCACCACTCTATAGGGAGAGGGTTCTACGACCTTCAACAGTGTCCCGTAGGCAAAATTTCGTTCTACCTTTACCACCTTAGCGACTACCTTTTCATCGGGCAGCGCATTGGGTATGAAGATCACTTGACGATTATGATAACCTACACCTTCGCCGTTGATGCCTATCCTTTTAATTGATACGGTTAGGACTTGTCCAACCTTAAATTTGGTATTGCTTTTCTTCTCATTCATCTTCTCATTCGTCCTGCCTTTAACTTGATCTATATTAGGGGGAATCATCTTGATTGCATTGGTTAGCATTCTTCTCTTTATCATTCTTGCTGTTGAGATCTCTACTACAATCTTAACTTATACAGGTATGGATCGGGACAAAGCACGATTTCAGGCCTTATCCGCACTCACGTCCACGGGATTTACCAGCAAAGAGTCCGAGATTATCATGCGCCATCCCGTGCGGCGCCGGATCATCATGTTTCTGATGGGAATGAGCTATATAGGAATTGCCAGTATCTTCTCTTCACTTATATCGATATATATCGATACCGTCAACTGGTTATACGCCTTTCTCATGATTGGTATTGCGGTCGGAATCTACTTTATCATTACACATCCGAAGATTGCAAACTGGATTAGCAAGTTGGTTTATCGCGGCATTGAGAGACGGGTTGAAGGCTTTGAGCAGTTCGAAGAGATGTTGCGCTTAGGGGAAGATTATATCATTCGGGAGATCTCCATTCAGCGCATGCCTGAACTGATCGGCCGGACTTTGCGTGAAGAGCGGCTTAAAGATCGGCACATTCTTGTGCTGGCCATTCGCAATCAGTTTGCCATCCTGAATATGCCTCCTCCCGACTATGTCTTCTCAGAAGGTGATCGTCTGGTGATCTATGGACCGAAGCAAGTGCTGGCCAAACTTATAAAAGCTAATCATCCTTAGGCAGTCTGCCCCACCGATCGGCATGTCGAAGGGGCATCACCATAAAGCGAATAACTAATGCTGCCGGCAAAATACCGCCTATGATTGATTCAAGCATTGCGGCGGCTCGTGACCAGCCGTATGGAGTCACATCGCCATAGCCGACCGACAACAAGGTGCTGGTGCTAAAATAAAGCGAACGATAGAGAATATCTCCAAAGGTGTGATTACTCACATCTTTCATATAGTGATCTACAACCGGTCCCAATTTCGTATAATCGAGGATCAGGTAGATGACGGCAAAGGTTAAGATAATATTCGTATAAAGCATAAATAAGACCAGCAAGTTATACAAGGTCGCTTCCTTATGGATCGAAAACATCAAATCATCACCTGTGGATGAAAGAAGTTGGACATACTCACTTAATTTTATGATGAAAAAAAGTATCCATGCATAAAAGATGGATACCTTATCGATCTACTATAATTGCAGCACAAAGACCATTCCAAATCCCAGGATCGAAAGCAGGATAGAACCGATCAGCCCCGCTGCCAAAGGCTTTACTCCCATTCTGCCGAAAGACGACAGATTCACATTTAAGCCCAGTCCTGCCATCGCCATCGCTATGAGCAGATATGCCAGCAAGACCAAAGCGCTTGCCGCAGAAGAAGATAGAATGCCAAGCGAATTTACGCCGCTCATGGCAAGAAAGCCCAGGATAAACCAAGGAATCGGGAGCGTCTTGAGCGACCACCTCTTCTCCTGAGCCTCTCCGGCATTTTCAATCCGGCCCACCCATAATCCCAATAAAATGGCAACAGGCACCAAAAGCGCTACACGCGTCAACTTTACAATCACGGCAATATCTACTGCAGCTGGCCCTCCCGGATCACTTGCCGCAATCACATGGGCTATCTCATGGAGAGTTGCACCTGAGAAGAGGCCATACTGATAAACGGATAGACCCAAATATGGATAGATCAGGGTATAGACGAGAGTAAAGAGCGTGCCCAAGATAGCTATTGCGGCAACGCTGACTGCTGTCTCCTCATCCTTCGCCTTAATCTGTGGAGCAATCGCTACTATGGCCGCTGCGCCGCATATTGCCGTTCCGCTTGCGGTCAGAAGCCCAAGATTCCGTTCTACTTTGATTAATCTTCCAAATCCATAGACCGCAAAAAATCCAAAGAGAATACTGATGCTGGCAATAAGGATTACCTTGGGACCGGCTTCCAGCATATCACGCCAGTTAAGGCGCATGCCCAACAAAATAATGCCGAACCGCAACAGCTTTTTACTTGAAAAATGAGCTCCAGCCATCGCATGGCCGGGCACTCCAATCGTGGCTCTCCAGAAAACTCCCAACAAGATTGCGATTACGAGCTGTCCCATAATGCTTAAATAAGGAAGCTGTGACAGATATCTGGCGGCAAAGGCGATGATAAATGTGATAAAGATGCCAAGCGCAAATCCGGCGCTTTGATTCTTTTTCTCCTTCTGCAAATCGGTCTGCGTCAAAACCAATCATCCCCAACTTTATCCATAGCTGCATTAGCTTGCATATATAAGTTTTAACCTACTTGAATCGGTATCTTTTTCACCCAAGAAGATAATGAGGTAAATTCCAGTTCTTCAAATTTTTGTTTCACCTTATCCGCTTCAAAGCTTAGCTGGCATGTGTTAAAATCGCATTCTAAAGGAATATCGGTACGAATTGTGGCAAGATCACGGGAGAGAAAGATAAGTTCGCGGTGCTCCAGCAAGCGCTCTTTAATCTTGCCCTTGATCTGATCGATATTCTGATATATGCCATCCAGATCTCTAAACTCATTCAGCAATTTGACCGCCGTCTTCGCTCCCACACCCGGGCATCCCGGTATATTATCTGATGCATCTCCCATCAGCGATTTAAGCTCGATAATTTGATCGGGTGAGGTGATTCCTTTCACCTCAAAAAGCCGCTCCTTGCGAATAAACTCATAATTGCCAAAACCTTTTTTCATCATAACGACGGTCACATTATCATCCAAGAGTTGCAAAGCGTCCCCATCTCCTGTCAGCAGATAGACTTGAAAGCCACTATGAACTGCATTTTTAGCCAATGTTCCCATAATGTCATCAGCTTCATATCCTTCTACGCCAAAAATGGGAATATTAAAGGATTGAATCAATTCCCGCACAAGGTCAAATTGGGGAATCAGTTCCTCGGGCGGTTCACCGCGGTTAGCCTTATACTCTGAATAGATTTGGTTGCGAAAGGTCTCTTTTCCCATATCAAAGGCGCATGCCACATGCGTGGGCGAAATCTTGCTGATGGCATCCAAGAGGTATTTGGTAAATTGATATACGCCGTTGGTATAGAGACCAGACTTGGTTCGCATCAGTTGCCCACTTACAGCCGTAGCAAAGAATCCGCGAAAAAGTAAGGCCATACTGTCGACGATTAATAAACTTTTCCGTTCGATCTTACTCACTCCTTTTCATGCTGCTATCATACCCGATATCCCGATCTATTTCCACATGCTGTTCATGTCAGCAGACCAACTTGCTCAATAAATAACCGCTTCCCATACTCTGAAAAGAGTACTGCAGCGGTTATGTTCAATGAAATAGTTTTAATAGCTATGGTTTCATATTAGATAACCGTTCTTTTACTTCTTCCCTAAATGCACGATGCTCCGATTCAATCTGAACCTGACGGATCGAAAGAATTTCCAGTACACTTTGATGACTCTTTAAAGTGTGATCTAGTTTGTTTGATATGCTTCTGGACTCCATCAAGTTATTATTCATTCTCTCTTTGACTTCTTTGAGATGTTGATCTACAGACATAAACCTGTGATTTATTGCATCAAACCTTCTGTCCACTTCTTCAAAACGCGTGTCTATCACATCGAACCTTCTGTCCACTTCTTCAAAACGCGTGTCTATCACATCAAACCTTCTGTCCATTTCTTCAAAACGCGTGTCTATCGCATCGAACCTTTTATCCACCTCTTGAAACTTGTGGTCAATCTCATTTAATCGATGATCGACTTCTTCAAACCTATTTCTTACTTCATTAAACTGATTGTCTATCGCGTCGAACCTTTTATCAACCTCTTGAAACCGACTGTCGATAAGATTAAGCCGATGATCGACATGATTAAACTTAAAATCTACTTCTTTGAAGCCAATCTCCATTCTATCAGCTATACCATCAACTCTAGAATTTAAATTCTGCAGTTCTGAAAGGATACGATTCAAAATATTTTCCATGGTATCCTCACCTCATAAAAAATATAACTTATACTAACTAAATCAGATTATACCATATGCTCTAGAGTGATATAAATGTATAGAATAAATTTAATTTGGCCAGTTGCTCCATTAAACCTTAATCGATTTCCATTTGCCACTCTTATAACGGTGAAGAATGATCAATGAGCGTACAAATTGATCGGCAGCAATGGCAATCCACGCACCAAGTATTCCCCAATCAAGCAGATTGACCAATAAGAGACATAGAACGACACGAAAACCCCATACCCCGATAAACGTAGCATAAAGCGGATACTTGGTATCTCCTGCGCCTCTTAATGCTCCTGCCAAAATAAATCCGGTAGCTTGTGAGATCTGAATAAAACCGATGACACGAAGCGCTATGGCCCCTTGCTCTACCACTTCCGCCTGACTGGTATATGGCATCATCAAATAGGGTGCAAAGAGTATAAAGAGCAGACCAATGAAACCGGCAACGTAGGCACCGATTTTGCGTACCTCCCAGCCAAATTTTTCGGCTAACTCGGGATTGCGAGCGCCAAGCGCCTGCCCGACTAATGTGGTAGCCGCTGCGGCAAAAGCCATTCCAGGCATAAAGGAGAGACCGAGTATATTAAAACAGATTTGATTTGCCGCAAAGGTAATCGTACCAAGTCCAGCCACTACAATGGCATAGATCATCTGTCCACCGCGCATCGCAAATTGCTCGCCTGCTGAGGGCAAGCCAATCTTCATAATGCGTAAGATCAATGCGCGGTCGAACTTCCACAGTTGGCTAAACTTTAATTGAATCACGGATTTGCCACTAAATAAGATATAAATAAAACAAAACGCACCAATTGCACTTGCCACCATTGTTGCGACACCTGCGCCAACAACGCCTAGCTTTGGCAGACCAAAATAGCCATATATTAACGGAAAGCCAACCATAACCAGGATAATATTGTTAAGAATATTGACGCGCATCGGCGTCACTGTATCGCCTGCCCCGCGCAAAACTGCGGACAACCCCATCGATACCGTTGTAAAGCCCAGGGATAGGAACTGAATCTTTGCATAAGGAACTCCCTCCATTAAAACCTCATCATGGGCTCCCATAAAGATCAAAATAGGCTTCGCAAATAGATAGCCTATAATCATCACCACAATAGAGAGACAAATGTTTATGATAAAGGATTGCTGGGCCGCTTCATTCGCATGCTCCGCCTCTCCAGCACCGATGGCCCGAGACACGATTGCTGTCGTGCCTACATTAAGCGCAATAAATAGCGCCAATGCAAAGAAGATTGGCTGATTGGTCATCCCTACCGCGGAGACAGCTTCTGCTCCCACTCGCCCTACCATAATCATATTTAACATCTGGATAAAATTAATCAAAACCATCTCTGTAAGAGATGGTCCTGCAAGCTTCAGCACTTTTTTGCGGATCATCTTGGAACCGCCGGTTTCCAGCCGGTTCACTTCTTGTTCGTTTAATATTATCCCTGTACCCTGACTAGCCATGATGTTCTCCCATCCATCATAATTCTCTTTCTATAACCTATTATTTAGTATAACGAAATATTTACATAAATTCCACAGATATTTAACATAACGAAAGTCGCTTTTCGATTAAGAAATTATAAAAACTCCAAAACCACGAAAAAGTGGAGTTGGAGTTTCGGGAATGAAATATTCAAAATGAGGCAGTCCTGAGATTAGGACTGTGCCATTGAGTAATCATAGTAGTTATCATAATTATGGATAAGTGCATGTGAATGGTTCTGCTGATATTCAATAATTGCATTGGGATTATAATGCTTCAACTTGCCGCGATAGAGAAATTTAAGCTGACCCGATTTAACAAAGTCATCCGGCCTTACCAGCGAAGGCGGCTTATTGAAAAGATCAATTCCGCTTCGCTTAAAAACAGTTGCTATGAACTGCGAACAGAAATAGGCATATTCCCTCTCGATGGGCAGGTTAGCCATGACACCGAGCAGTCCAATAAAATTATATTTATATTTCTCTTTTTGACTTTCAAACTCTCTGATCACGGAAATCATTTTATAGTAGGTGCTCTCCGAGACCTCGAAGCTGTATAATGAAAAGGTTGTCTCTTCAAAGCGGGCAAAGGTACCGCCTCTAATATCCTCCTTCACAAATCCTGCCACGAGAGGATTGGCCGGATTTAAGCGGCCAAAGCTGTATAGCTCTTTCAGTTCAATATCAAAGGCGATCGAGGCATGATTATAGGGTGCTTTGGTGTAACGTTTGATCAAATTATTTAATACTGAACCTGTATTGGTGAGTAGAATATATATATTTTTTTTGCTCATTGGATTTTCAAGTTTCACTCCTCAGGATAGAATGTTGCTAGTTTTCTATTCCTTTGAAAAGGTATTTTTACCGCTATAATACCACTGATAATAAAATTTTTCTACTAAGCAATTGCCACTTTGGCAATTCTTAATAAATATTTAAGATTCAATTACATTTTCCAATCGTGCATACCACTCTGCTCTCCTTTGCTCCAGATCATCCTTCTTCCTCAATAACATTTCAATCTGTGAAAAATTTGATCTCCCGACCTCTTCTTCGATTTCTTTATCCAATTGGTCAATCTCTTGTTCAATTATGGAGATTTCGGATTCGATTTGCTCTAAAGATATTGCAGGTCGCTCTTTTCTGCGAATGCCACGTTGCTCTTTCTGTTTAAGGATATTAAACTGATTTCCTGCGGGAGAGAGTGTTTCTTTTCTCCGTTGATAAGCATAATCATAATTCCCTTCATACCTGGTTAGTTGTCCTGATTCGAGCCAATAAGTCGTGTGAAAGACCTTATTGAGAAAATACCGGTCATGAGAGATGGCTAGAATCGTGCCTGCAAAATCTGCGATTGCCTCCTCCAATACTTCTCGGGAATCAATGTCGAGATGATTGGTGGGTTCATCCAAGATTAGCAGGTTGATCTCCTGATTCATCAATTGAGCCAGTCTTAGACGCATCCGCTCACCTCCGCTTAGATCCTTAATCTTGCGAAATACGGAAGCGCCATAGAAAAGAAAGCGAGCCAAGATATGCCTAGCCTCCCCTTCCGTCACACTGATCTGATCACGGAAATATTCAATTACCGATATTTCGTCATTTCCTTCGATACCAGATTGAGAAAGATATCCGATTTTAACACCGCTTCCCAATCTAACCAAACCGGCATCCGGAAGAATCTCTCCCAGAATCAGTTTAATGAGCGTCGTCTTACCCTGGCCATTACCACCTACGATGGCGACTCGCTCCCGATAGCGTACCAACAGATCAACACCGTGAAGAATCCTCTTCTCTCCAAATGATTTATAGATCTGCTCAACGATAATCACATCTTTACCGCTTCGCTGCTCCATGTCAAAGGAGAGGCCGATCTTCCTTCTCTCAAGTACAGGCCGCTTCAATCTAACCATCCGATCAAGCGCCTTCTGCATGCTGCTGGCTCGTCGATGCATTCCCGCATTTGGCGGATTGGCACGATTGGCCCACTCGCGCAAACGCTTAATTGCCTCCTCCATCTTTTTGATCTTCTTCTGTTGCTCTTGATATTCTTGAAATTCCGCAAGCAATCTTTCCTGCTTCTCTTGCACAAATTGCGAATAGTTGCCTTTATAACCGATCAGTTCTCCGTTCTCTAAATCCAAGATTCTCTTTACTACTTTATCCAAGAAAAAACGATCATGCGAAATGAGAATTACTGTACCATTATATTGCCGCAAAAATTCTTCTAGCCATTCAATCGCAAATAAATCGAGATGATTCGTAGGTTCATCAAGCAGAAGCAGATCCTGTTTTTTCATCAGAATGGAAGCGAGACTGATCTTGGTCTTCTCGCCGCCGCTTAGTGACCCAAATTCCATCTCTAGCATATCCGCATCGATGCCCAAACCCTGACAAACTTCTGCAATTCGAGCATGATAGCTATACCCGCCCAGATATTCAAAATCGGTTTGCAGCTTGGCATATTGCTCCAAGAGCAGAGAGAGCTTCTGCGGATCATGACTCCCGGTCTTTGTCATCTCCTTTTCAAGTTGTTCCATGCAGCGCTCCATCTCTATTACATCAGCAAAAGGAAGCTCCAACACCTCTTTTACCCTTAACCCTGTGTAATGATCAGGAATTTGAGCAAGATAGCCAATCTTTGTGCCTTTCCGAATATGCAGTTCACCTCTATCGCCTCTTTCTACTCCTGCAAGGATTTTTAGAAGCGTTGTCTTACCGCTGCCGTTGCATCCGACAATGCCTACTTTTTCTCCTTCCTGAATCTCAAACTCTATATCCTCAAAAACCCAATGGGCTCCATACATTTTTCCAAGTTGCTTCGCAGCACATATAATCATCGAATTCATCTCCAATCTGAACCCATTTAAGTAAAGGTAGACATGGGCTCAAAGATTTTAATAAACGCAAAAAAGCCTTAAGCAAGAGAATGATCCCTGTTTAAGGCTGCAATGTTAAAACGGAGTTTAGCGTCAAGGGATTACGTTCTTGCTAAATGGGGCGTATGGGTAAAAATGGGCAGACCTCTCCCTTTGTACTCTGCCACAAATGTAATGGCAAAGACTTCTACTGTAAACCATGCCACAATACGCGCCAATGCAGAACGCAACACCCTTGACCACCTCCCGAATTCGATGATTTTTTGCAATTAATGGATATCTAATTATGCGAAACTAATTATACAATAGGTGAACAGTCTATTCAAGATAGGCTTCCAAACGATAGATCGGCATGCCCAACTCCACAAATTTCTGTTCATATTCGGTCATTACATTTCCAGTAAAATCCGATTTGTGCAAATCAAGCGTCATGTTCTTTAAGCGGAATCCGTTATCGGCAAATTCATTCAATGAGAACTCAAAGAGTTGGCGGTTATCGGTCTTAAAGTGAATCTCTGCTTTGGGAGCAAGAAAACGCCGGTATTTCTCCAAGAAATTGCGATGCGTCAGACGACGTTTCATATGCCGCTTCTTCGGCCATGGATCGCAAAAATTGATATACAGCCGATTCACCTCATTCGCACTGAAAAAATCTTCAATATGGTTGATATTGGCAAGAATCAATCCAAGGTTTCCTTGTTCTGTAAGATCCTCCGCTTTTAAAATGGCACGCACCAAAGCTTCCGGCTTCATCTCAATGCCGAGATAATTGATATCCCGATTCATTCTCGCCAATGTGGTGATGAAATTTCCCCTCCCTGTTCCCAATTCTACATGTATAGGGCCAGAATTGCGGAAGAATTGATTCCATTTTCCCTTATAAATTTCTGGCTCTGTGATTCCGATGGGTGAATTCTGAATCGTGGGCACCGCCCAAGGCTTCTTTCGTAATCGCATATACTCCTCCTCAATAGACCCAATAAAGTGAAGTAAAGCTTTGCAGCGTATTCCTATTACTTTCGCGGGGACCCCTCTTCTTTGCCCGTGAAAGTGAAGCAAAAACTTAGCAGCGTATTCCTATTACTTTCACGGGGACCCACTTCTTACCCGCGAAAGTGATGCAAAGCTTAGTAGCGTATTCCTATTACTTTCGCGGGGAACCGGATTCTCTAAGTTTTTGAAGTTCTTCTTCCGTCAACTCGCGATACTCCCCTTCAGCGAGACAAGGGTCCAGCGTTAACGAGCCCATGGAGAGCCGCTTCAAATATATAACCTTCTTCCCTACCGCTTCAAACATGCGTTTTACTTGATGAAATTTTCCTTCCATGATGGTCAGTTCGATCTCTGAACGCTCTGCAGAATGAAGAATTGTAAGCTCTGCGGGAAGCGTGGTATATTCGTCAGCAATCTTGACCCCTTTCCTAAAGGCTTCCACATCCTCTTCAGTCACCTTGCCCAATATTTTCGCATAGTAGGTTTTGGGGACATGCTTGCGCGGCGACGTGAGATCATGCGCCAATTTACCATCATTTGTAAGAAGGAGTAACCCTACCGTATCCTTATCTAATCTGCCCACCGGAAATACCTGAAAGGGATAATACTCCTCACCTATGAGATCGATAACTGTTGGATTGACTGTATCATAGGTTGCGGAGATCACGCCTGCCGGTTTATTTAGCATGAGATATACATATTGACGGTAATGGACTTCCTCTTCCCATACTTGTATCACATCTTCCTCCGGATCTACATGGGTGCTTGAATCGGTCACCACCTCACCATTCACCATCACCACACCCTCACGGACCAATTTCTTTAACTCTTTCCGTGTGCCATAGCCCAGATGAGCCAGTACTTTATCCAACCGTTGTGTCTTTGCCAATCTACATTACCCCAATCCTGTATATTCCTATCTATTATAACGAATCTGAATCAGAATATAAGCCCTCCCTGAAGGAGCTTGAGTTATAAAAGATACCCGCAAATGGACAAACCGCGCTATTTTGCTGAGTGAATATTTCTTATTTTTTCATGAGTGAGCAGCGAGCACAAGCATTTTCTGCAGCAAGCCGAATAGAATGTTAACGTCATTTGCGCAAATGGCAAATTTTAAAAATATTCAAAGGAGTGACGTCTTTGAGAAAACTATTACCTGTATTTCTAACATTCACAATGATGTTAGGATTACTTTTCTTCGGCACTACAGGTATTGCCGCTAGTGAGGAGCCTGCGACGGATCAATATTTGGTGATGTTTGACCAGTCCGCTGACAAAAAAGGATTGCTTCAATCGATCGGAATTGCTCAGACAAACATTTTACACGAATACAAGCTGCTTCCGGTTAATCTTCTTAAGTTGACGCCGCAGCAAGCCGATGAACTGGCCAAAAATCCTCAGGTCAAATATATTGAGAAAGATGCCGAAGCGCATGCATTGGCGCAAACCGTTCCATGGGGAATTCCTCACGTTCAGGGAACCAATGCCCATGCTGCTGGTTATACGGGTAATGGCGTAAAGGTGGCTATTTTGGATACTGGCATAGACAGCAGTCATCCTGACCTGTCGCTCAATGTGAAAGGTGGCTACTCGGTATTTACGGATAGCGCCAATAGCAATCCATTCTATGACGGTTACGGCCATGGAACCCATGTAGCCGGAACAGTTGCCGCTGTAAACAATACCATTGGGGTTCTGGGTGTAGCACCGAATGCAAGCCTCTATTCTGTAAAAGTTCTTAACAATAGCGGCAGCGGTTCCTATTCAGGAATCGCGCAGGGAATTGAGTGGGCGATTAATAATAACATGGATATTATCAACATGAGCCTGGGCGGAACAACTGGTTCTGCGATCTTGCAACAATACTGCGACCTGGCATATAACTCCGGCATCTTACTTGTAGCTGCTGCTGGCAATAGCGGCAACAGTGCCGGAACAGGCGATAATGTCAACTATCCCGCACGTTACAGCTCAGTGATTGCCGTTGCCGCCATCGATTCGAACAATAAAAGGGGTTCATTCTCCAGCACCGGACCAGACCTTGAGTTATCCGCTCCCGGTGTAAGTATTTACAGTACTGTTCCCAATAACGGGTATGCAACTTATAACGGTACCTCGATGGCTTCACCGCACGTAGCCGGTGTAGCTGCCTTGGTATGGCAGGCTAAACCCAGTTTGACCAATGTTCAGTTGCGCCAGTTATTAAGAGATACTGCACAAAGTCTTGGCAGCACTTCACAATATGGGTACGGATTAGTACAGGCAATGAATGCCATCAACCGCTAGTCACTCCATTTTCAGGATATTCCTATTAAGACCCCTCCCGGCTTACGATCACTCCAAAAAGGGAAGTAACGCTTTGCAGCTTACTCCGAGTACAGTTTGGGGCCCGGATTTTCGCTGAGCCGGGCGGGGCCCTACCTTTTTTACATAACTGCATCGCTTTAAAGAGGTTACACTTTCCGAGTCTATAAAAAATCTTAGCTACCTGTCCCTAGTGATCTAGGGATAGGTAGCTTCACTCTTTTCTATTCGTATACGGGAAAATAACCGCAGCTTTCGCGACTGCATAAGTTCCCGTTGCCAATCCTTTGATCTGTTGGGATTTTTCGTTTTCTTCAAACAGTTGCTTTGCCAGAGACGAAATGCTTCTCCCAAACTTGCCAATCGCCGATCCGTTTGCGAACAATCTCAGAATAGCTTTATAATGACAGGCGTTATAAATCCTTCAATAATGGCAGATAGAATGATCAACGGCACGGAGACAAGCGCAAATGAGCGGAATACTTGAGCAATCACTGCTTTCATATTTATTTCATTGCGCTTTCTGGAAAAGATTTTTTTCGCTACGGTTAGGCTTAAAAAGACCCCAATGCTTGCGGTGAACAACATCGATACGATTTCAGTTATGCCGTGCGGCAGAATCGTCGTAAGCAGGGTCAGGATCGGGTTGCCTCCGGCTGATTTAACAAATGCTAATGCTATGCCTACCGAAGTAAAGGTAGAAAGTACAACATATGGCGGCAAGATCACAACAGGAATGAAGCTGAGCACAAACATGACGAACGATACCAGAAGATTGTTCTTAATGATGATCAGAAAGAGATCAAAATGGCTTGTTACAGCGTCCAAATCGCCGCCCAACAGTTCTGCCTGAGAATCTATCTGATCTCTAAGCTGTTCCATATATCGCTTAGCCAGATCGGGGTAATTCACCAATGTAAAGTAGACCAACAGCGTAAAACCTAAGCAAATAAAGAAAATCCAAAGAAAAGCGCGCAGATAGTCGCGTTTAAAATGCTGCCATTCACGAATATATAATTCTTTCATATCATCTCTCCTATACGTTCCTCTACGCTATTTTACCTTATTTCGCCTTATTGCGCACTACCATCATCACCATATAGGCAAAACCACAATAGCCAAAAAAGGGATATATAACCGTTATAAAGGATTGAAACCCTACTTGCGCTACCAGGAGTCCGCCGAGCAGAATCAGCCAGAACCAGTTCCTCTCACGCCAGGAAAGCCAGCCATCCAGCTTCCTTGCCAATCCGTATACATTGCTAATCAAGGTGGTAAATATCTCCGCACCCATGATAAACAAGAAAAAGGCTTTAATCCAGATGCCCAGCCGAGTGATTACCTCTGCCATGGGAATCTCATAACGAAAAAGCTGCATCCCTCTTACACTAAATGCGAAGTCGGCCGCAAACAGCATTAAACCCAAAAAGAGAGCCCCTGTCAGTCCTCCCCATAAGAGCACGCGTTCATCCTTAATCTCTTTGCCCATAGGTACCAAAATCGCCTGAGACATGGCAATGTTGTAGGATACATAAGTGAATGCGGCAAACAGGGAGGATAGCAACCCTCCCTCCGGCATAATCGGGTGAAACGGCTGCGAAGAGGAGGACGTAAAGGAAGTAATGGCGATTATGAGTGAAAAAAGAAGCATGAAGGGAACAACCAACGTGTTAAGCGATAATATCCCTTCCATCCCCCGGTGCATCACCCACAAGGCAAGCAAAATGGTAAGGATCATGCCCATGAAACCTGAGAGATGAAGCTGCTCTCTAAAGATGGCTCCAATCCCCGCGATCATCGCTGCGGAAACCCCGAAAAGGATAATATCGACAAATGGATTCATGATACGCGCAATCCTGGTGCCAAAGAGATATTGATTTACTTCTTTATATGAATCGGCCGAAAGCCTTGCTCCCAACACCATCATACGAACGCCAAAGAAACTGAAAAGAATAAGGCTAACCCAGATGCCTATTTTTCCATAGATGCCATAGCGCGTAAAAAAATGAATGATCTCCTGCCCAGAAGCAAAACCGGCCCCAACCACCGTACCCACGTAAGTAAAGGCAATCGGAAAAAGATATCTCCAGCTCCCATTCAACAAAAAGAAACCCACCTTTCCAGAATTCTCTTCTAGCAATAGGATATGGGTTTCTTGGACAAACAGAACTTCAAATCATAAAGTTTTTCCAATGAACTTTCGATTGGAGCTACATGCGCTCCATTCTCTCCTCCAGCTTTTTTCGCTCCTCTTCAAACCCTGGCTTTCCAAGCAAAGCAAACATATTGCGCTTATATGCTTCCACACCGGGTTGATCAAAGGGATTAACCTCCAGTAGATAAGCGCTGATCGCGCATGCCTTCTGAAAGAAATAGACCAGTTGGCCAAAAGAATATTCCGCTAATTCTGGCAAATGAATCACCATATTGGGAACACCGCCGTCCACATGTGCCAGCAAGCTTCCTTCAAACGCTTTTTGATTGACATGGTGAACCGGTTTTCCAGCAAGATCATCCAAACCATCAAGGTTTCCCCGACTGGAAGGAATAATCAGTTCCCTTTGCGGAGTATCGACCATCAGTACAGTTTCAAATAGATGGCGGGGACCGTCTTGAATATATTGGCCCATCGAGTGAAGATCGGTCGTAAAACTTAGACTGCCGGGAAATAAACCCTTCTTCTCCTTGCCTTCACTCTCGCCAAAGAGTTGCTTCCACCATTCCGTAAAGGAATGGAGATGCGGCTCATAATGAACCAATAGCTCTATGGCATATCCTGCTTGATATAAAAGATGACGCATGCCGGCATATTGATAGCAAGGGTTTAGCTCCCATTGAGCTTCCCGATAGAGGTGGACTGCAGATTCCGCGCCTGCCATTATCTGATCGATATCAAGACCGCTCACCGCCATCGGAAGCAGCCCGACTGCGGTGAGTACGGAATATCTTCCCCCCACGTCATGGGGAATTACGAAAGACTCATACCCCTCGTCATCAGCCAATTTCCGCAATGCACCGCTTGTTCGATCTGTCGTGACATAAATTCGCTTTCTCGCCTCTTCTCTGCCATAACTCCTCTCCATATAATCCTTGAGAATGCGGAAGGCGATAGCGGGTTCCGTCGTCGTTCCAGACTTGGAGATCACATTGAGAGAGAGCTTTTTTCCAGCCAGGCATTCCATTAAGTCGGACATATAGGTGGAACTTATATTCTGGCCTACAAAGTAGATCTCCGGGCCATTCCGTTTATGTGCAGGAAGCTGGTTATAAAAAGCATGAGTAAGCATCTCGATCGCGGCCCTCGCTCCAATATATGAACCGCCAATGCCAATGACAACAAAGGCATCCGAATCGGACTTAATTCGTTCCGCCGTATTTTTAATGCGGTAAAATTCCTCCCGATCATAGGAGAGGGGCAGATCCAACCAGCCTAAAAACTGATTGCCACGGCCGCTTCTGTTGTGCAATTGCTGGTGAACCTCTGCGATCTTCTTGTTTATGCCGTTTAAATCTTGACCTCCTACAAATGGCAAGGCATGACGATAATCGAAGCGAATTTTTTCTCTCAAATCAGTTCCCCCTCAATCACCCGTTTAATGAAGTTTCTCGCTTATTTTCACGCATTAACTGTTTTGATTAGCCACCCATTCACTCTTATGGTCGATGAGATATTGGATGCTGGGATCTGCGGCTTTCCCTAATTTTCCTAATAGATACTGAGTTTCCTGCAAATCGGACAGGGTAAGGGTGACGTAATCCGGATATGGGTGCGGAGTAAGGTTGGCATAAAGGGCATAATAGAGATTTTTATCCTCCTTCACCCATAGATTCGCCGTATCCCTTATGCCGATCAACATTCTTCTTGAATAATATATGGCTGTCTCATCCTGTGTAAGCAGTTCCCACTTCAACAAAAAGTTTACGACGGCAATGTGGTGATTGAGCGCAATGTGACTCAGCTCACCTTCAGGAAAGCCGGTATAATCGGTGTAAAGCATTCCCAATTCGGATGTGCGTACAGATCTTGACTCAATCATATCATAGAGAAAATCGACATGTTTCTCCAGTGCCTCTTTGAAACGAGGATCCGGATATCGTTTATACAGCTCCAGCATAAAAGTGGCATTATCTGCATTTCGGCGATTGTCATAATAATTATAGCCGATCTTATACTCGCTCTCTAGCCATTCCGACTTAGGCTGTGTAGGCCAAAACCCCTCTTTGTTCTGATTGTCCACCGACATATGGCCGACCATGAGGGCCAAGTCGTTAAGAAAGCGTCCTTTCCCCGACTTATCGAGATTGCTCAATCCTCTTAGAACTTGGATATTGGCCGGATTGAGATAGAATCCGTTCTTGCTGTACGGCTGATAACTGCTGGGCAGGCGAAAGTAGATCCCTTCCATGGACAGCTTTTTATTGATGCTGATGTCATCTCTGAGCATAAAGTTGGCAAATCCGGCGTGGTTCCAATTATATAGGTCGCTATCGCCAAGAATTCCCCATGTCTCGGAAAAGCTTTTCTCTTTTCCTGGGAAATGAAAGGTAAACAGGTTGCCCTGTCCCGTCTTTCTAACCGTAGACGGCAGTTGGTCGGCAGTCAATTGATCTCTAACCGAATACCCCTTCTCTTGAAAGCTGTCCACACCGGAAACGCGATAAGCAATCTTCTCTCCCTCCAGATAGAGACTGCCAACGGGGAGATCACGCGGCTGCTCTGTGATCTCAAACCGCTCCCAAGCATAAGGAAGTTTGCTTTCACCCAATTCAGAAAGCGGTGTTTTTCCTGCGATGATCTCTTCACCATACTGGTGTAATTGGATGATCAGCGGCTTTTCGGTCTCTTTTATGGGTATGTAACGGATAAAGTAAGCCAATTCTCTTTCTTCGATCTGTTTGATCAGAAAACGCAGCTCTCCGACAATCTCTTTATTTACAGCTACGTTATAGATCCATTCCTTTTCTTCCATGTGTGTAAAGGATCGAGGAATGGTATGCACATCATTGATCTCGGCATCTTGCGATGGAAACAGAAATGAAAAATCCGGGCTCCCGTCCCCATTGGTATCAAGAAGTTGGTGGAACGGTCCCGCAAGCGATGCAAGTGAAGTCGTCAATAAAGGTGGTGGCGATTGCTCTTCTTCAGCAAAAACTGTTGAAAAATTCAGCAATAGTTGACTCATCAAAAGCGCAGCTAGTGCTATAAACCCAATTCTTTTCAGCATACGATGTATAGTCTCCTTTATATACTTAATGATTCAATAAAATGCTCTATGTTATTATAAACGTATTTCATTCAATATAGTTGCGATTCATTTACAAGAGTTTAGAAAAAGCAAAAAACCCCCAAATCCGGGGGCGACAACATCCGCGATGATCTACTTGGCGTCAATCATCATTAAAATATAGAGCAATGTTAAATAAATGACCGAGTAGCGGAACATAAAATTGGCCCAGGAAATCTCTTGCTCTGCTTTGATGGACATTCCTTTCAAGGCATACCATAGATAGATCACATTTAAGATACTTACACCTGCGAGATAGATCAAACCTACTGCTTGCAGATTATATAACATCATCGTAACCGGGATCATGGCTAACGTATAAAACAGGATTTGTCTCTTTGTTTCGGCAAAACCCTTCACCACAGGCAGCATGGGAATGCCCGCATTGCGATACTCTTCCGTTCTTCTCATCGCCAGGGCGAGGAAGTGAGGAGGTTGCCATAAGAATAAGATTGCGAAGATGACCCACGCGGTTAGATCAATATTCTCTGTTACGGCCACATATCCCATCATGGTAGGCATCGCACCAGAGATCCCCCCTACCACTGTGTTAAAGGTGGTAGTCCGCTTAAGCCACATGGTATAAATAAATACATAGACTAAGAGACCTACCAAAGCCAACATCGCAGCTAAGGGATGAACCCCAAAGGTGAGAATCAACTCACCGGTTATGCCGAGCACAAGCGCGTAGATGGTACCTGCCCGTACAGAGATTCTGCCTGTATGAATCGGGCGATTTTGGGTTCTCTCCATAAAGCCGTCAATATCACGATCAAAAACATTGTTTAATGTAGTGCTGGAAGCAATCACTAAGGTAATCCCCAGAATCGACCATACAAAAGTCCATAGAATGGAGGGGGTAAAAGATTCTCCTCCTAAAGCGACAAGAAAACCAGCTATCGTTCCCAAAACATTGGCATAGATAATTCCTGGCTTTGTGACGGTATAATAATCCTTTAATGATGCCTTTTCAGTCTTAGCGCTATTCTCTGATTGGTCCATAGATTTCTCCACAACCATCGATCTATTCAATGGAGATACCCTCCTTTCTGTCCCATATTAAATAATAATCGCCGAGTTGGGCTTTCGCAATAATATAAGTGCCTACTCCCATTGTAACACTTCCCAGCAACAAGTGCGCAGAGACCGAGACCACATGAAGATCGGTCATTCGGGTAATAAATCCAACAAGGGTCTCAACGATAAACAAGAAAACCAAAAGCAATGAAGCATTAACCAATATTCTCTCCTTAAGCGCCACAACAATGAGGCGAAACGCAAAAAGAACGACGATCAGCCCAAAAATCCCGTGAACATAATAGATCAACTCTGCCAGCTTGGGCGAATTGATCAATCTCTCTTTTTCATGCAGGCCAACCAGCACTTCACTTGCCGCACTATGCTTAAAGAAAGCGCCCAGGGCAATCTCCAAATAGAAAAATAACATCGCTGTGAGTGCTGGCGCAAATAACTTTTTCAGCTTACGCTGCTGAATCATCTGGGCTTCTGTAATATCGGTGATCGGTTTCCGGCTTAAAGCGGTCGTCAAATAGACTAATGAGCTAAAGAGCAAAAGGCTCACAATCACATCTAATGTAGTAAACCCGGGTGGTGTTCCAAGATAAACATTCAGTCCGCCAATCCCCGCTTGGAGAAGCAAGAGAAAGAGAGACAAAGGCGCCAAAATGGCTATGGCGCGTTCGCCTTTTTTTCTCCTCATAAAGGCGAGGATTGCATTGATCAGAATCACCAAACCGAGCATCGAAGTGATCAAGCGGTGAGTATATTCAATCACCTGCAATGGATTGGTGATGTCGGGATATAATTTACCATCACAGTAGGGCCAATCGAAGCCGCATGCATCCCCTGCTTTAGTTGCAACCACGAGAACACCCAGAAACAGCACAATAAATGTTAAGACTGTCGTAAATGCGGAAAAACGATTTCTCATCACTTTTTACTCCTCTATACTCTGCTTATAGTACCATAATCCCGGCAGGGAACAGCAATCTACTTTTTACCATTAAACGGTCTCCTCTAATGCGGTACTTCAACTTCCGCTCCTATAGCGGAAGAGAACCAGAAAAGTGACTATAAGAGAAGTATAATATAGAGTTGTTGCTTAAAAAGGCAGGAAATGTGAAGATTTTTCAAATCATTGCGTCCCCTTGACCGGATTGATCTTAGGCGCGGGGTTCTCTCCATCTGCAACGGGCGAATATTGATCGAAAGCAGGTACCGGATCAATCTTATTGTTGTGCAATTTCTCTTTGCGCACCCATCGTATAAAGACATAGGCAAGCACAGTCCCGTATATAATTTCCTGCATGAGCTTCATCAATACCCCGCCAAGCTGTTGGTCGTCCTTGGGAGGCAGAAAATTGAAGAACTGGTTCATAATCTGGCCCATGTCGACGTTCGCATTGGCAGGTATGCAGAAGCCGAACATGACTGCCCATAACTCTGGATCGCTAAATGTCCGGTATAAGGCTGTATCCGCAAAAATGATCATGACACATGCTGGTGTGATTAAGATGCCATCGATGAAGATATAAGCGATTTTGCGCAGCTCCGAGAGCTGTTTCTGGTCGGGCAGCGGGCTTAAGATCGGCCACCACATAAAGATGGAGGTTATAAAGAGTATAAGCAAATAGATATTATGGAGCAAATAAGTCGTATTTAGATAATCATAGATATCGGGATAATGGTAAATCGAGAACAACCCGTTAAAGAGCAAGGCTGAAATGACTGGTCTGGTAAAGAATTGAAAAGGCTTACGGATAAAGTTGAACTTAAAGATCTCTTCATACACCCAAGTGGGGATGCCGAGAACCAGTAAAGGAGTCGATAAAAGATATAATAAAACCATTTGCACCATATGCATGCTAAACGTGATATGCCCTAAGACATTGATCGGGCTTCCCTTGGCTGTATAGAAGATCAAAACACCCAGGATGAAGAGAATCTGATTCTTCAATGGGAAAGGACGCTCTTCCCTTTTCTCCGCTCTGAAAATCGAAATTAGCGCATAGTAAAGAAATAAAAGAATGACAGAGAAAAGTATCATATATGGATTCCACAGTACGAAAAAACCAAGTGTGCTTAACTGGGACATATCTGCCACCTCCGGCTTCTAAATAGTGAAGAACGGCCAATAAAAGAGGCTGCAATTCCTAAACCTCTTTTAAATTGCAGCCGTCACAATAAGCATATCCGATTTTTTGAACGATTACCACCAGTTCAGGTAAATAAGTCCCAAAATAGTCACAATTGCGGCAAACATCCCGCCATACATGAAGATCGCGGGGAAGCGATGTCCTTTACCGCTAAGATGCATCCAGATATAGAGCTGGAAGCCTGCTTGAACCACCGCCAAGCCAAGGATAAACGGAATCTTGAATGCACTTGAAAAATCAGCATTTGCCACTGCATAAAAAGCAAATAAAGTAAAGATAATGCTAAGCGCAAAAGCGATTAAGTGATTGCGCATATCCTGCTTATGTTCAATCTTCTGATGGTATTCTGAGAATTGGTCTTCTGTCTCTGCCGAGTGATGTTGATCCACCATTCGCTTAACCCACCTTTCCCATTAAGTAAACCACTGTGAAGATGAATACCCATACAAGGTCTACAAAGTGCCAGTAAAGGCTCGCCACATAGAATTTCGGAGCATTATACAAGTCAATTCCCCGTTTAATATTGCGCAGAACAAGGGTTAAGATCCAACCCATACCAAAAACGACGTGCGCGCCGTGAAACCCTACCAGTGTATAGAATGCTGATGAAAATGCGCTTCTGGTGAAGTAATGCCCTTCGTGGACATACTCGATAAATTCATATACCTCCAAAGCAAAGAAGCCGAGACCCAACAAAAGGGTGACGAAGAACCAAGCATTCATCGCTTTCGCATTATTCTGTTTCATCGACATGATGGCAAGCACGCTGGTCATGCTGCTGACAAGCAAGAACATCGTTGCCAGGAATACCATGGGCAATGAGAAAAGTTCTTCGGCAGATGGTCCATCTAAATGGTTGTTTTTTAATGTTAAATAGGTACCAAACAAGGATGCGAACAACACGCTTTCCGCACCTAAAAAGAGCCAAAATCCCAAAAACTTATTCTTCCCCTCAAGGGTGGCTCGCTCTGGATGAGGAGGAAGAGAGGCCAATTTGCTCTCATGTGCCATTATGCCTTAACCCCCTTATCTCCACCTTTAATTTCATCGGCATGAATATGGTATCCATGATCATCAATGACCGAACGCAAGAACATCGAACCAATTGTAATCAATAAGCCAATAACTCCCACAGCGATACCGATAGCCGCCTGATCTTCGTTAGCTACCTTGTAGATCCATCCCAACCCGGAGATGAAGAGGCCAAGGGAGATCATAAACGGCAGGAAGGATGGATTTGGCATATGAATGTCTCCAAGCGGTTCAGCCGGAATCATCTCTTTTCTGCCTTCCATCTTCTCAACCCATAATGGGTCAAGTCCGCGCACCAACGGCAATTGCGCAAAGTTATATTCAGGCGGAGGAGATGGAATTGCCCATTCCAATGTACGTCCATCCCAAGGGTCATTGCCGGCGTCGGCAGGACGTCTCCAGGTGATAATCACATTAATAGCGAAAATAATGGTCGAAGCACCCATCAAGTAGGCTCCGATAGAGCTTACAAAGTTACCAGTATCAAGTCCTAGATTTGGCAGGTAGGTAAAGACGCGTCTCGGCATTCCCCACAAACCTAAGAAATGTTGAATAAAGAAAGTTAAGTGGAATCCGATAAAGAACAACCAGAAGTGCCACTTACCTAAGGTTTCATCCAGCTTGCGCCCAAACATCTTCGGCCACCAGTAATAAAGACCGCCAAAGATACCAAGAACGACCCCACCCACGATTACATAGTGGAAGTGAGCAACCACGAAATAGGTATCGTGATACTGCAGGTCAGCAGCTGGCAATGCAAGCATTACTCCTGTTACTCCCCCAAATACGAAGGAAGGAATAAAGAAGATGGCCCATAGGCTGGTCGCCGTGAAGCGAACCTGTCCTCCCCACATGGTAAACAGCCAGTTAAATACCTTAATTCCTGTCGGAACCGCAATCGCCGCCGTTGCCACTGAGAAAATCGCATTGGCCACTGGACCCATACCTACGGTAAACATGTGGTGAACCCATACCATAAAGGATAAGAACCCGATCAACAGCGTGGCAAATACCATGGAATGATAACCAAACAGGCGCTTTCTGGAGAAGGTCGTAAATATTTCAGAAAATACACCAAACGCTGGTAAGACGAGAATATATACTTCAGGGTGACCAAAGATCCAGAATAAGTGCTCCCAGATGATCACATTGCCGCCAAAAGCAACATCAAAGAAATGAGAACCAAAAATCCGGTCAAAAATCATCAGGAACAAAGCCACCGTTAACGGCGGGAAAGCAAAAAGAATAAGCAAAGATGATACAAAGGTAGTCCAAGTAAAGAGCGGCATACGCATAAAAGTCATGCCTGGCGCACGCATGTTAATGATCGTGGCCAAGAAGTTAATACCGCCCAGCAGGGTACCAGCACCCGAGATCTGAAGTCCGATCGCGTAGAAATCAAGTCCTGTCCCTGTAAATTCTGAACCGGCCAAAGGCAAGTAGGCCGTCCATCCAGCCTCAGGCGCTCCTCCCCAGAACCAACTGATATTGGTTAAGAGCGCGCCGAAGAAAAATAACCAAAAGCCCAATGCATTTAAAAACGGAAAAGCTACATCGCGCGCTCCGATTTGCAACGGAACTGCTGCGTTCATCAGCGCAAAGAGAAGCGGCATGGCCGCAAAGAAGATCATGGTCGTTCCATGCATCGTCATCAACTGGTTAAAAGTAGATCCAACAAAGATATCATTGTTTGGATATAAAAGCTGTGTGCGCATCAACAGCGCTTCTATACCACCCACCAACAAGTAGAAGATACCCGTAAACAGATATAGAATCGCAATCTTTTTATGGTCAACCGTTGTCAGGTAATCCCACAAACCAGATCTCTTGGGTGCATGTGAGATGCTATGTGCCACGTTTGTTAACCCCCTTCGAATCAATTCTCTACTCAGTTACTTTAAGTGTAGATAGATATTCCACTAAAGAATCGATCTGTTCTTGAGTGAAACGATCTCCAAAAGCAGGCATGTGGTTTCCAGGTTTAACCTTCTGTGGGTTAGAAATCCATTTAGCCAAGCTCTCTTTGCGCTCTTCATCATTTTCTGCGCTTAACACTCCTGCAATTGTTTGACGATCACCAATTCCAGCCAGATTCGGATATGGGCTTTTTGTTGTGCCATCCACGGCATGACATCCCAGACAATTTTGATTAAAGATCTCTTCGCCTGCTTTGGCCGATTCGCTAGCAGGTGCAGGCGCTCCCGCTGTCATCTTGCTTACCCAAGCGTCAAATTCATCTTGAGGAAGTGCCACCACTTTAAAATTCATAAGCGCATGTCCGGCACCGCAAAGTTCTGTACATCTTCCTTCATATACCCCCGGTTCATCGGCATCTAACCATGCGTGGTTGACGTTTTGTTTTCCCTCTTTGGCATTATAACCCGGGTTTGTATCGGTCTTACCCATTAGGGAAGGTACCCAGAATGAATGGATCACATCTTCAGAGGTTAACTCCAGAGCCACCTTTTTTCCGACAGGTATATAGAGATCCTGTGCTGTCACAATCTTTTGGTCAAGATACTGAAACTCCCACCAATATTGATGGGCTGTTACTTTTACTTTGATCGCCTCCGGATCATCCGAATAATCCTTGGCAAGTGCAAATGTAGAGATCACCGTTGGAATGGCAAGTATCACCAATAAAATGATTGGAATGGAAGTCCATATGATTTCGAGTAATGTGCTTCCCTCGGTCTGTTTTGGAATCCCGGTTTGATTTTTTCTTTTACGGAAACGGATAAGTACATAAACATAAATAATTGAAACTACCGCCATAACACCCAGCATAATGTAAATGCTCAGCATCATCAGATCAAAAGAGATCTTTGCAGCAGAGCCCTTGGGAGTTAAGGTAGATAGATTAGGCTCGCCACTGCATCCGGATACGATGAGCACGAAACTGGCCAATATTGCTGACACGAGCCAAAGACGCTGATGACGTTTCATTGTGCTATAAACCCCTCTTTCATGAATCTTGTTTGGCTCCACCCAGTCCAGGTAGGGCCAACATCATAATTTGGACAAAAAAAAATCACAGAATCTACCCGTTTTTATTATTCTAAATTCCCCTCTCTTTGATTGTCAACAAGTTGTCATACTGAGGACGGGGCAATCAGAAAAACTTCATAATTTGTTCACATTCTCCAACTACTTCATATAAAAAGAGTTATTTCTTGTTTTCCCTAAAAAGATCTACCTTATTCACAACGTTCGATTCTTAAAATCCTATTTCCGACCGATCTGCATTAGGTAATAACAGACTTATTAAATTACATGACCATTCAAACACCGCGATACAATTCCCCCCTTACAAAATAGGCTCAAAATACCAGCAACAAATTGAATATCCTCTTTTCTCAGGTTCAAAAATAATGAAAATATCACTGAAAGGACGATATTGTGATGAAGCTTTTTGAACCTGACTTTGTCTTTATCGAACCTGGTGCATTGGAATATCCTCTTGGACGGGAGTTGTATCAGCGCTTTATAAATAAAGGCATCCCAGTAAGAATGACCACCTCACATAACCAAGTGCGAGGTATTCCAGGCAAGACGGAAGCAGAGCTCTATCGCAACGCCAAGAATACGTTAGTGATAGGTGTTAGAAAGACACTTAAATTTGATACGTCCAAACCATCAGCCGAGTATGCCATCCCCCTCTCCACAGGCTGTATGGGGCACTGTCATTATTGTTATTTGCAGACAACCATGGGAAATAAACCTTATATCCGCATCTATGTAAACATCGAAGATATTCTGGAACAAGCACAAAAATATATTGATGAACGAAGACCGGAAATTACCCGTTTTGAGGCTGCTTGCACCTCTGATCCCGTTGGTCTGGAACACCTGACAGGCAGTCTGCGCAGAGTGATCGAATTTATGGGCAAACAAGCGTATGGCAGATTGAGATTTGTGACCAAGTTTGCTCATGTAGACCCTTTGTTGGATGCCGCACACAATGGACATACGCGCTTCCGCTTCAGCATTAATGCCCAACATGTGATCAAACAGTTTGAGCCCGGCACATCACGGTTAACCGAGAGAATTGAAGCAGCGCGAAAGGTGGCAGAAGCAGGTTACCCATTGGGTTTCATCATCGCTCCCTTGATGCTATATGAGGGTTGGCAAGAAGGTTATCAAAGATTACTAGAGATGTTAAAAAAAGAGCTGGAACCATATGTTAGACATGACTTGACCTTTGAACTGATCCAGCATCGTTTCACCCAGGCTGCCAAAAAAGTTATCCTTAAAAATTATCCGAAAACAACTCTTGATTTGGATGAAGCAAAACGAGAGCTAAAATATGGCCGCTATGGAAAATTTAAATATGTTTACCGCAAAGATGAGGCTAAGGAGCTTGAGAATCATCTGTTTAAACTGATAAAGGAATATTTTCCATATGCCGCAATTGAGTATTTTACATAACCTTCTGTTGAAATTTGTTCTGCCCTAGTGGTACATTTATCAAGGAGAAAAAATCTCTGTCAGAAAAAGTTATTTAATCCGAATGATCATTTGAGGTGGAAGAATGGTTTTCAAAAAAAAAGATCAATTTCTTGAGGCTTTATACGAGATTGCAGAAAATGTCTACGAGGCAGCAAAGTATTTCAATCGTTTTAAAATTGATTCACATGAAAGCGTGAAGACCTTTGCCTCCAAAATGAAGGAATATGAGGATCGGGGAGACGAGTACATCCATAACCTGATTCTCTCCTTAAACAAGACTTTTATTACTTCCATTGAGAGGGAAGACATTTTAAATCTGGCCGTAACCCTTGATGATGTATTGGATGGGATTGAGGCCTGCTCATCCAGATTCTTTATGTATGAGATCTTTGCGCCAAATGATTATATGATAAAGTTCGCCGAAAACATCGAAGCTTCTTCGCTAGAAATATTAAAAGCAATGGATCTCTTGCGGAACCGCAAGTTGCTTGACATGCGGCAATATATCATCAAAATTAACGATCTTGAAAAAGAAGGAGACTCATTATTGCGGCATGGGCTCTACACTCTCTTCAAAGAGTCAAATGATGCCATTCAAATTATTAAGATTAAAGAGGTTTATGAAATCTTGGAGAAGGTTTCCGACAGTTGTGAAGATGTAGCCGATACATTAGAAACCATCATTATGAGAAATTCATAATTAGGGGTAAAGAAAATATGGATGGACTAACACTTATCATTCTCGTGGTTATCCTTGCATTATCTTTTGACTTTATTAATGGATTCCACGACACAGCAAATGCCATTGCTACATCTGTTTCCACACGGGCATTGCCACCACGGGTTGCGATTATACTTGCAGCGGTGATGAATTTTCTGGGCGCACTCGCTTTTACCGGTGTCGCCAAAACCATCGGCAAAGGGATTACAGACCCGTTTCAACTGGAGAATGGGTTACTGGTCGTCATTGTGACATTACTTGCAGCGATCATTTGGAATCTGATCACATGGTGGTATGGTATCCCTAGCAGTTCTTCACACGCCTTGATCGGCTCTCTGGTTGGAGCGGTACTCGCATCAGCAGGTTTTGAGGCGATTCATTGGACTGGATTTATCGATATTATGAAATCATTGATCTTCTCTCCTATTATCGCCTTGGTTGCCGGCTTCATCATGATGAGTCTATTTAAATTTTTATTATCATTCATTCCCACACCTCCCCATAAGGTAAACCGTGGTTTCCGCATTGTACAGATCTTCACCGCAGCATTGCAGGCCTTTACGCATGGGACCAATGATGCCCAAAAGGCAATGGGGATTATCACTCTGGCATTGGTAACTGGAGGTTTTCTTACGGAAGTGGAGGTTCCCTTCTGGGTGCAGCTATCCGCAGCACTGGCGATGGGGCTGGGAACCTCATTTGGCGGTTGGAAGATCATCAAGACGGTCGGCGGTAAGATTATGAAGATTGAACCCGTTAACGGGGCAGCCGCAGATTTAACCTCTGCGCTCATCATCTTTACAGCAACAAAGATCGGCATGCCGGTCAGTACAACCCATGTCATCTCTTCAGCCATTATGGGTGTAGGATCGGCAAAGCGGGTAAAAGGGGTAAAATGGGGTGTAGCCATCCGCATTGTGCTGACTTGGGTGATTACGTTACCCATTTCCGCTTTGATTGCTGCACTTATTTATTGGATCATTTCCTTGTTCATGTAATTTTTTAGGTATCAATCGTAATTCAGTTTTACAGGTTCGAACACCCTGTCATGACGATCTATCATGAAACAGGGTGTTTTTTCATGCGAAAACTTTCTTCTTAAAAGATTGAGCTTGCAGAAAGTCCCATATTCAATTTTCTTCATCAAGCGGAATATAAAGATGATAAGAACCGCAATTGCAACTGAAGGATGTGTCCATCATGGAGATTCAGACAGAAAGGCTAAAGTTAGTACCTGCCACTAAAGAGTTCACATCGCAAATTTCCCGGGCAGAGTATCAGATGGGTCCGCATATTCCATATTACTTAAAACAGTTAAATCAAGATCCATCCCAATATGGCTGGGGTGTCTGGTTTGCCATCAAAAAAGAGGATAACAAGATTATCGGCGATCTTGGCTTTAAAGGAAAGCCCATATTAGAAAAAGAGGTTGAGATTGGCTATAGCATCAGCCCCTCCTTTCAGGGTAAAGGTTATGCCACAGAGGCGATTCAAGGATTAATCAAATGGGCAGCATCAACAGGTAAAGTAAAAAAGATCGTCGCCCAATGTTTTGAAGATAATCATGCCTCCATCAAGGTATTGGAAAAGATCGGCATGAAAAAAAATCGCACAAAAATATAATCTTCTTCTATGGGAAATAGAGCTTGAAGAATAATCGGGAATTCGGGTGCAAAATTGGTAACTCTTTTTAAAACGATTTATAACTATGCCTCAACTTGATGTTTCGTCTCATTGTAGAGAGTGGTATCCAATTCCTTCGTTACTCTGCTTGTTAGAAGTCCGGCAACCATGCTTCCGCTAACATTAAGCGCGGTACGGCCCATATCAATCAGCGGTTCTACCGAGATCAGCAAGCCTGCTAAACCGACGGGAAGGTTCATCGCAGATAAAACAAGCAAGGCTGCAAAAGTTGCTCCACCCCCTACTCCTGCTACGCCAAAAGAGCTAATCGCCACCACCGCAATTAACGTAAAGATAAAGGAAGGTGTGAATGGATCGATTCCGGCAGTTGGCGCTATCATGGTGGCAAGCATTGCAGGATAGATTCCGGCACAACCGTTCTGTCCGATCGAAAGACCAAATGATCCCGCAAAATTTGCTATGCCTTCAGAAACACCAAGTTCGTTTGTTTGCGTCTTTACATTGAGCGGCAACGTTCCTGCACTGGTTCTGGAGGTAAAGGCAAAGGTGAGAACAGGAAGGGCTTTCTTTACGTAAGTGACAGGGTTTAATCCGGCTAAAGCTAATATGATCAAGTGAATGATGAACATTCCAATCAATGCTGCATATGAGGCAATTACAAATTTGCCTAATTTCCAGATTGCATTATAGTCGCTTGTTGCCGTAACCTTGGTCATCAATGCAAGCACCCCGTAAGGCGTAAGGCGTAAAATCAGAGTTACAACCCTCATAATTACGTTATAAAATGCTTCAACGATTTTAACAAAAAAGTCTGCATGTTCGGCATTATTTCTTTTTACCCCCAAAAATGCCACACCAAGAAATGCGGCAAAAATAACGATGGCAATCGTTGAAGTAGGACGTGCCCCAGTAAAGTCCAGGAACGGATTTGCAGGCAACAGCTCAAGAATTTTAGCCGGAAATGACATATTCTGAAGATCTGCCAGCTTGGTCTCCAATTGGTTCGCACGAGCCAATTCCGCTTCACCTTGTTCCAGTTGAATTCCTTCCAAATTAAATGCTGCCGCTGATGCGATACCGATTGCCGCCGCAATTGCGGTAGTGCCGACCAGAATCGCAATAATAAGCGTGCTGACCTTACCAATATTATTTGTTAACTTCAATTTTGTAAAAGCGGATAAAATCGAGATAAAAACAAGCGGCATGACGATCATTTGCAGGAGTCTTACATATCCTCCTCCCACGATGTTAAACCAATCGATCGTTGACTGAATGATCTTGGAATTGGAGCCATAAAAGATATGAAGCGCGATTCCAAAAGCAACTCCCAATCCCAGTCCGGCAAAAACGCGCTTAGAAAAGGAAACATGTTTTCTTTGCATTGCAAAAAGAAGAATCATCAACAGTAACATAGCAACTATATTTGCGATTAAATAAAACGTTGGCATCTTACACCCTCCAGTCTTATCACATAACCAGCAATACGATTGGGCAAAGTTGATTTTATGATAGAGCATTATTTAGTATCTCTTGCTTTTTCTTTTAGATTCATGATACGGAACAAAGATAAAAGCAACCCCACTGTCGTAAAACAGAGAGGTTGCTTAAATCACATCTTTCCCGGTGACTACCGCACTTATTAGCCGACGATTCACCTGACATTCGCGGTTTGGACAGACGATATTTGCGGCCGACAGTTACCATTCAATTTGCAGTTCGCTGGCCGCCATTTTCAATGCTCTCTCCAGTTCGGATTTGATTCTCTTCAAGCCTTCTTCCGTCTCTGCTTCCGCTCGCAATACCAAGATCGGCTGCGTATTGGAACTGCGGACTAGTCCCCAACCATCCGGAAATAATAAACGGACTCCATCCACCTCTACCATCTCATGGGTTCCTTGAAAATAGGATTTAACCTTTTTGATGATGCGGCTCTTCTCATCATCATGACACGAGACTCTGGTTTCAGGCGTGGAGAAATATTTGGGAACGTCCGTAAAGCAGGCCGAAAGAGGCTTGTCCGAGCCGGATAAAATTCTGAGCAAGCGGCCAGCCGCGTAGAGCGCATCATCAAATCCAAAATATTCGTCGCGGAAGAACAGATGCCCCGACATTTCTCCGGTAAACGGCGCATTCATCTTTCGCATGGTAGCTTTAATGTGGGAGTGCCCAGTACGGTGAAAAATTACCTTGCCTCCCAATCTCTCAATCTCTTCAATGAGCGCCTTGGAGCATTTGACCTCAACCAATGCTTCACAACCCGGATATTTTGGCAGGATTTCACGCCAGAACAAGATCATCAATTGATCTCCCCATAAGATATTCCCCTGCTCATCCACCACGCCGAGCCGATCTCCGTCTCCATCAAAGGCAATCCCGATATCGGCTTTCTCCGTTTTCACTTTCTCAATTAAATCAGCCAGATTTTTCGGGTCTACCGGATCCGGGTGGTGATTGGGAAAATGGGGATTTGACTCGCAATAAAGCTCAACCACCTCACATCCCCATTGTTTCAGCGCTTTCGGAGCAAAGGAAGAGGGAGTGCCGTTGCCGCAATCCACCACCACTTTTAATTTCCTCGGACCCAGTCGGATCTTTTGCTTCAGCATCTCCAAATACGGCTTTTCAATATCTTCCCGTCGGATATCATCGTTGTTTCCATCGTATTTGGCTGGCAAATCCTCCGCATCCATCATGCGCTCCATCCTGCGACGCAATTCTTGAATTTCTGCTCCATAGATGGTCGAGTAATTTTCTGCGATTTTAAAACCATTCTCGTCCCCGGGATTATGACTCGCGGTAATCATAATGCCGGAAGGGGTGCGAAAATACTCCAGCGCATAATAAAACATGGGAGTGGTTACCTCGCCGATATCGATCACACGGCAACCGGATTTGCGTAAACCGGAGATGACCGTTTGATGTAATGCCGGAGAGGAGATGCGATTGTCGTGACCCACGATCACCGTCTTATTGCCGAGCGAAGCCTGTTTCTCACCGAAGGCCCTTCCCAGAAGGTATGCGAAAGACTGGTCAATTTCCAAGTTAGCCTTGCCGCGAATATCATATTCCCGGAATACATTTGGCGGCAGTCTCTTCCCAATGGTAAGACTCATATCAGATTTCCTCCTTTTCGTCTTTCATCACTTTATGATAGATTGCTTCTGTCAATAAAAAAGAAATGGTAGATTCAGCACCCTGGTTACCATTCACCGCGTGCTCGCATAAGGCGTCATAACAGCTTCCTTCTTTTACGTTCACCATTGGAAGACCCAGATCATTCTCTCCGTAGTACCAGGCATGAGCACGCTCTACAATCCTTTTATAGTCGGATAAGCCTAATATCTGATGTGCTTTGGCTGCTACCAACGCCAGTTTCATCACATCGAGCGGTTGCTGATCCCACATAGCCCTGTGCGCAGGCGTACACCAACCATGGTTGCCCACAGGGCGGATTTGCTCTTTTTCGTTCATCATGACACCAATCAGGAAATGAAGGCTTTCCCTCGCAATCACAAGAATTTCGTCGCGTTTCAGCACTTCGTAGGCAAAGAACAACCCCCACGGAATGACGCCATTGCCATACGCTATAATCGGCTCAACCCATTGCCAATCTGATTTAGAATAGGTATGGTAAAGACCGCTCATCCTCTGAACCAAGATGTCCATCATAGAGATCAGCTTCCCTGAATCATCAGAGGGAATGAGCAAGCCTAAGGCCGCCATTGCATATGCCCATCCGCGCGGAGAGCGCATGTTGGGGACTTGGGGCAGCGCTTTATCGAGCATATACTTTGCTGGCATTTGACGATCCGGCGGCAGTTTTCGCAAGGAGAGCGCGCATGCCCATAAACAGCGGCCGAGGCAATCATCAGAGGCTTTTTCGTTTTCTTTGCTGCGGTCAAAAGCGACATTATTGTGAAAATGCCCCTCATCCGTTTGAACCCAGAGCAGAAACGAGAGGTAGATATCGATCAGATGGAGCAGTTCCTCTTTTTGCGCATCATCAACCAGCTCCAGCCATTCGATACATGCCCAGAGCGCCCTTGCCTGGTCGTCCGTGCTATATCCTTCTTTCCGCCGTGGTATGGCTCCAAGGCAGTGCTCCAGTATTCCCGTATCATCCGTCATTCGCCGTAAATGCCGGAAACTAACTGAGCACGAAGGCATGCTCCTTCACCTCTGCGAACAACTTGGCATGCTGCTCGCCAATCTGTGGCCAACGCATGGTTTTGCCCAGATCATCCATCTTTCTTTCCCATTCTCTTATGACTTGATCGCTTCCGAACATTGAGATAATTTTTTCGGCCCATGCCGCTTCATTACTGTACGGAATCAACAATTCCGGGTAACCGGATAACAAATCTTGCGCATAGCTATACGGGGTAGACAGAACAGGCCGGCCCAATCCCACGGCATAAGCCAATGTGCCGCTCGTGATCTGCTGCATTCCCGGATATGGCGTAATATAGAGATCACAGGCGATGAGATGCTGTACCAGCTCCATTTCCTCCAGATACCGGTCGATCATCACAACATGGGTTTCCAGCCCTTGGGAGCGAATCTGTGCAGATAACTCTTCCCGATATTTCTCCCCTTCCCATCTCTTCACTTCCGGATGCGTTTGGCCCACAACCGCATACAAAACATTAGGTATTTGTTTTACAATCTTCGGAAGCGTTTTTATGATCAATTCAATCCCTTTCCCCCGATTTAACAGGCCAAAGGTCATGATCACTTTACGGTCGCTCCAACCAAGCTGATCCCGGTACTCCTTCCTCTTCTCATAATCGGGCACCGGCGAGCCATGCGGAATAAAAGCGATTTTTTCTATCGGAATCCCAAAGGATTGATTGAGAAAAGCGATCGCCTTCCGGTTCATGACGATGATTTTTCTGCTTCTTTCGGCAATCTCTTTTTGAATAGCTGCGTAAGGAGGCTCCGGATGTTCAAATACCGTATGGAACGTTGTAATCAGGGGCTTCTTCAAGTTTCTGACAAACTCCAGAATATAAGAGCCAGCTTCACCGCCAAATATGCCAAATTCGTGTTGCAGCGAGACAAGATCCACATCCGTTTGATTTATCCTTCTCGCCATTTTGATATACTCTTCCTGCTGGTCACGTATGAGCGGCAGCAAGAGAGGATCTGCGTATCCGATCTCATCGCCGACGTTTGTTACAACGATAACTTTATCTTTTCCCCTCCAGTTTTTTGCGCTGTTCACGGCCTGCCGCAGGTGAAAGGTATATGTAGCAATCCCGCATCTTTTAGGCACATAGGTACTAAGATAAGCGACTCGTATCATGCCTGCATCACATCCATCCGATTCATAACCGCTTCATGCAAAATATGACTCGAACCCAGTTCCAAATCATAGCCAAATATGCAATTTTTCAATTGAGTCGCATCGTTTACCTTGCAGCGGTTCCACATGATGGTCTCCGAACAGCGCACGTTGTTTCCAATCACGCAGCCATCTCCGATCACGGCATAGGGACCGATGACGGAGCGCTCACCAATATGCACTCCGTCTCCAATCAAAACAGGCGGAACAAACAAAACCCCGGATCCGATGCTGCACTCTCTGCCCATCCAAATCCCTTTTCCTGCCTCTTCCCCCCGTATTGCCAGATTCAGGTTCCGATTCAGAATATCCCAATGAATTTTTCTGTACCGTTCTTTGGTTCCCATATCCATCCAATAACCGGAAATCGGATATCCGTAAACACCTACCTCCTTTTGAATCAATAGTGGGAAGGTCTCCCTTTCAATAGATACTTCCCGGTTATCGGGAATATAGCGCAATACCTCTTTTTCCATGACGTAGATACCGGCGTTGATCCTTCTGGAAGGAGCCTCCTCTTTGCGCGGTTTCTCCACAAACCGCAAGATCTGGTCATTGATGCCTTGTTCCACCACGCCGTAATGGGAAGGATCATCCACCTCGGTCAGTCCGATCGTCACTGCGCCCCCATGTTGAATATGAAACTCGAGCAGAGACTTAAGGTCGACCTCATGTATGATATCCGCATTCACGACAATAAACCGATCATCGAGCAGCTCTTCCGCATTCTTAATGGCCCCTGCCGTCCCTCTCAACGTCTCTTCTATGGCGTACTTTATCTTCACCCCCAGCTTTTCACCATCGCCAAAATAGTTTTGAATCAATTCAGGGTAATGTTTTGCGGCGATCACGAAATGTTCGACTCCCTGATTCTTTAGATGGATGATCAGATGTTCCAACCAGGGTCGGTTGGCCACGAGAGCCATCGGCTTTGGCAAATTTTCAGTCAAAGGTCTTAATCTTGTTCCTAGTCCACCGGCAAGCAATAGCGCATTCATTTTCTCCTTCTCCTCCCATATCAAGATTGGACAAAAAAAAGAAGCACTGTTCAAACTTGAGATCTTACGCCGTTCGGCCAAAAAAATTCATTATGCGTACTTGCAAGCAGCAACTACGCATAGAGAATTTGATTGTGAACAAGAAAAGCTTGTCCAGTAAAAATCTAAGTAAGCACAATCCTTCTCTGATCCATATTTTTTCCGTCTGATAAGGAGAGCGAATTTGAAAATAAGAACCGATCTCTTCAGGCCTTCCTCCTTTCATAATATATTAGCACTCACTAACATCTGCTGCTAATAAGATTATAAAAAAAAGTTCGAAAACGATCAAGAACCTTACGATCATTTCCCCTGAAGTCTCCCCATTCACACATCAGAATATGGTAATAAATTCCCATACCCGCACATATGGATATGAATAGATTTTTCCAGAGAATGGTGCCCATTCGCAGTTGAAACGAAGATCTACACATACCCTTTGAAAGGAGGTTCCTATGTAAATATCGGCTTCAGATGGAGACCAATAGTTCTAAAACCCTTTAGTCTAAATCGAGCTAAAAGAAGAATGCGGGAGTTGTTATCATTGGTTTTAAAATCTCTTACACCCGTGCTTTTGTTTTTCCTGTTCGCTACCCTGTTTACTGCATGCAATGGTTTGGCGGATGAAAGCAAAGGCTGGATTAAACATGAAGTTTCCCAAGAAGAAATCAAAGATTTGCAACAGCAGTATAACGAAGGCCATAAGCCCGGATTGGCCGATCCGCGGCAGGTGGCAAGAGAGTTTATATCCAGTCTGAATGTTGAAGTGGATAATACCTATGAGACGAAGGTTCTTAATGATGAAGATACGAAGCAAATCTTGCAATACAAACTGACAGATGGAAGATATATCGAATTAGAATTAGTGCGGCCAAGCGAAGGCGGAGAAGCAGGTATCTATGTGGTGAATCGCTATCGTTTTACTGATGAAGAAGATCAAAATCCTGAATAACTTATTAAATCATGGATTCGTATGATTTGGAAGTTTAATGCTCAATTCTATCTTTCTCAATTTGAAGGGAGTTCTGTTTGATGTTGAAAAAAGTGATATCTATCCTATTCACTTTCGCATTGCTTTTAACCTTATTCACTGCAACTGGCTTTTCCTACGATAATTCGGATACCAAGTCAAATAACAATCCGTTGTATCAAAATAAAGAGGTGTTAAATTATCTGCTTTGGACGGTTGACGCAAAGTTAGAAAATGATGCGGTGTTGCTGCAGAAAGAACTAGGATTGACGGATGAACAGATGGATCAATTAAGAGACTGGGGAATCAAAGAACGTCAACTTGTCATTGAAGAATTGAGCAAATTTACCGAACAACAGCTTCAAGATGCAGACCTTTTTAATGCAACTGCTGCCAAAGTATTTGCAACCCGCAACGAAGCTTTGCAAGGGATACTCGGAAAGAAATATTCCTCATTTGAAGATTGGATCGCAAAATGGTGGGATAACGAAAAAGTTTACAGAAATAAATGGATAAAGGAACGGCAGAGCCTTAACGCAGATATTGATCGGGTTTCCGGAATATTTGCAACACAGTATAATCCGAACAAACCAGGAGCATATGAAGTAGCTCTCCCCGATAAATATGTCAAGTTCGCCAATCTAGGCTGGACGAGTGATATCCCAGCCAATTTACGGCCTATTTATAGTAATGCTCCATATAGGGTAAATGTATTTAATCCGTCTAACAGCAGGACTGTGAATGGGGTTAGAGTAGATGAAGTGGGTCCCTGGAATACAGACGATAACTACTGGGATGCAAAAAACGGCAATAACCCCAGGCGCAGATTTACGGATTTGGCTTTAGGAACCCCTGAAGCTTATGCTGCATATACCAACGGTTATAATGGCGGCAAAGATCAAAGCGGACGCACAGTATTAAATCCGGCAGGGATTGATTTAACTCCCAATGTTGCCGCGGATCTCGGTTTAAGTCTGTACCAAAATGCCTGGGTAGACGTCAGATATGAATTTTTGCCTTAATGAATAAATAATCGCCTAAATACCTTAATTAATATAAAAGGAAAATCATTTATCACAGAAGTGGGGACGGTTAGCATCGATCAAAAGAACCGTCCCCACTGTCATGCTCATATCAAGCTTTGAAAGTATCACCCGTTTGATTGTTAATCCCTGTTTATCAGATCACACTCTTTAAGCGGAATGATTTTTGTTTTATACGTCCACTTATATCCTAACCATACGATCAGGAATAGAGGTATCCCGAAGTAGGAAGCAATAAGCCCTTTCCAGTCAATCGCATCGCCTAATAGCGCCTGATAATTCTGGCCGACGATGACGAAGAGGCAAACCGCAAAGGCAAAAATCGGTCCAAACGGGAACCATCTTGCCCGATACGGCAACGCGGACAGATCATATCCCTGCTCTATATAGGCTCTGCGAAAGCGGTAATGGCTCACCGCAATGCCGATCCAGGCAATGAAACCAGTCATGCCGGAAGCGTTCAGCAGCCAGGTATAGACCACACCATCGCCATATAAGGAGGAGAAGAATGCAAGCATTCCAATCGCTGCGGTTACACAGAGGGCATAGACCGGCACGCCGCGACGATCCAACTTCGCCAAAAACCTAGGTGCTTTGCCTTCTTTGGCCAGAACCCACAGCATGCGAGTGGATGCATACATGCCCGAGTTCCCTGCGGATAGGACTGAAGTCAAGATTACAGCATTCATAACTGAGGCAGCAAAAGCAAGTCCTGCCTTTTCGAAAACTAAAGTAAACGGACTCGTCATTACATCCTCACTGGCCAGATTGGGATTGGTATAAGGAATAAGCAGTCCAATCACAAGGATCGCCAGCACATAAAACAATAATATCCGCCAAAATACCTGCCGCGTAGCCCGTGGTACACTCTTTCCAGGATCTTCACTTTCACCCGCAGTAATCCCCAGTAATTCCGTTCCCTGAAATGAGAATCCCGCCGCGATAAAGATGCCGAGCATCGCCATAAAGCCGCCGTGGAACGGGGCATCCCCGATGGTAAAGTTTTTAAAGCCGACAGCCTCTCCGCCAATCACACCAATGATCATTAAGAGACCGATTGCTATGAAGAGAAGAACTGTTATCACCTTAATTAGTGAAAACCAAAATTCAGACTCACCATAGCCTTTGACCGATAAATAATTAAGAAGAAACAAAAGAGCCAAAAACAACCCGCTCCATAATAGAGATGAACTATTTGGAAACCAATACTTCATAATTAACGTTGCTGCTGATAATTCCGCCGCAATCGTGATCGCCCAATTATACCAGTAGTTCCAACCCAGCGCATATCCGAATGCAGGATCGACAAATTTGGTTGCATAAGTGCTGAACGATCCCGAGACCGGCATAAAAGCGGCCATCTCTCCCAAACTCGTCATCAAAAAATAGACCATGATGCCAATGGCAATATAGGCAAGAAGGGCGCCACCCGGACCGGCATGATAAATCGTGTTGCCGCTGGCCAGAAATAGGCCAGTCCCAATCGATCCCCCTAAAGCGATCATCGTCATGTGACGCGTTTTAAGTCCGCGACGCAATTGGTTAGAAGAATTACTCTGTACATGGTCTGCATTACTCATCCGCTTACACCCCTCCATCATAAATATCTTGTGTATATTTGGAAGGAATCAACGACTTTGCTGTAGATACTGAATCAACAAAAAAAGCCGTCGGAAAATACTCCAACGGCCTAAATAATCCGCATCATACCTTCCAAAGATAGCGCTCCACTCCCGCCTGCGTTACAGGAGTGACAGTTCTGCCCCTATTCGAGAACAGCCCCAGCCCGGTCATACGAGAATATGGCACAAGCTTCGGCAGCTTTTCCTTTTAACCGGAGTCATTAATGTTCTCTGCATCTCGTCCGATCTACTCATAAAAGCCGCGACCTCTACCTCATCAACGATGATGAGGATCAGTATTCAGTTGATAAAGACAGTTGTATTCTATCCAAATCTTTTGAAGTTAGCAACAGGCAAAATATGGAGGTGTAATCACCCAAAAAAGATTATAATCCGTTTAATAATTCTTCGATCATCTGCGCAAATAAAAATGGCAAAGCTCCCATCGAAATATACGCAAACAATAATCCTCGCAAAAAAGCTTTTACATATTTCATAGACATACCTCCAGTACTCTCATCGTTGTAGCTGAATTGAAATGTAGTATCTATGGTATGACTATTGTCGCCGTATCAGAACTTGATGATTGTTTGCAATGGAAAATGATACCATCATTCACTTTCATTCGGCCTGAAAATGTACCCTCCAAACAGCAGAAAAACTGCGGCAAAAAGGGCAAGAATCGACAGGTTGGGGAGAATATCAAGCAGTCCCGCCCCTCTGTCCAACTCCTGAATTGCATTCAGCGTCCAAGACTGCGGCACAAAATAAGATAATTTTTGTAGGAACCATGGCATGTCATCAAAAGACCAGAAGCATCCGCCGATCATACAGGTCGGCAGTATAACCAGAATGTAAACAAGCCCGATATAATTGGAGTCCTTTGCCAAACCGCCTACAATAGCAGCGATGCCAAGTGAAGCCAACAGGAACATCTCCAGCACCGCCCATTGCATGAAAACCGGAATTTCTCCGTAGGTGTACCCGAACAAGTAACGGGTGATAAATAAAATCAGGGCGATTTGAATCGTACCAACAATAAGAGAACCCAGAAAGTTGCCAAGCACAATTTCCGTCGAGCTTACCGGTGCGGTGTATATCCGACTTAACAGGTGGTGTTGACGGTCGTGAACGATCATTATCACCGCGTAGCTGATGATACCCATAATAAAGACCAGCATCATGCGGTTAACCTCTGCAATCCCATTATTACTGGTATGCTTCCATAATGATTCAGGGCTTTTCGTAGTGGTCACATTCTCGTATCTCACCAAATCCCCGCAGTGTTCCGATGGTTCGTTTCAAGAGATTCTTGGCGATTAAAAACAGACGCATGCTCTGTTTCACTCCTTTACCAGCGATCTGAGCCGATACGCAGCGAAAGCTGCGGCGATCGCACCTAAGAGATACCAGAATAACCCGTAGATATGATGTCCGATTACGGACGGGGCGCTGTCTAGCATTAATCCAAACAGGCTATTCGCAGACCAGTGATGAAACGTAAAAAAACGGGTTGTTTCCACCCAACCGCCCGGTTTTGGATAAAAACCTGCGCTTAGAAAAGCGCCAATCAAGAGAATCGCATTGAAACAAGCAGATACGCCTCCAAGGTTGCCGATCATCTGCATGATGACAAACACCAGACTCATAGATATAGCAACGGTCATCAAGGCAATAAACGCAAGTTTAAACACCGAACTGCCCCAGTCTGCCTGGAAAAACAATTGTGATGCGAATAGAATCACAAGCATCTGAAAACCGGCCAAAATAGCGAAACCCACCATTTTCCCGAGTATGACGGAAGACGATGACACCGGTAACGCTTGCAGACGCTCTATCGTATGGCTTTGTTTATCCGCAAAGTAATTAACGGCGAATAATTGTTCCGATAAGGCAAGGCAGAAGATCAGCACATGCACGGTAAAATATTGCGCAGAAGAGAGCGGGACTGTTTTTCTCTGCACGACATGCCCGCTCTCGATGCCTATCTGTTGTGCCAGCGCGTTTATGGAGACTGTCTCGACCTGGTTAACGCTCAGAGCCTGCAATCTGTTCACTTCACTCAAAAACGCCTGTACCACCGATTCCGCCATCACGTTCTTGGCTAACCCGGTGCCGCGAAACAGCTCCCATTCGGTTTTTTTAAGTTCTACTACAGCTTCCGAAAATCCCTCGGGTATACGGATGCCCAAATGCGATTTGCCGCTGCGAATCCGTTCCTCAAACTCCGTCTGGGAGACCGGGTAAACAGCGGAAACATATTTCTTTACGTCCGGTCTCTCCAGATAGGCTTGAAATTGACTGAAGATCATTCCCTGATCCAAGGAGTAAACCGCTATTTCAGCTTTGCCCGCTTTCCTGTCCGGTACTTCAAACTCTCCTGAAGTGGCAGAACCAAGTATAAAAATGAGGAGGAGAGGAGCCAAAAAGGTGATCGCCAGCATGTTATAACTGCGTGCTATTTTCAACAGTTCATACTTCAACACAATCAAAAAATGCATCGTGATAGATACCCTCCCTTCATCTCGGATGATCGACACTAATCCCGCAGTCTTTTCCCTGTTAAGGAAAGGAACATTTGCTCCAGATCCTGTTCCTCGATCGTCAGCGACTTTATGACTCCCCCGTGCTTAGATAGTACATAGATGATATCTTGAACATAAGATTGAGCCATGGACAGCAGAATGCTGAGCGTATCGTCTTCTAAGACAATATCCTTGATGGAAGCGGCCATTGAAATTCTGCCAACCCGACAGGATCAAAGCATGCCTCTTCTAAGGCAGGTTCGGGATGAACTGATCGAGAGCATGGAAGAATTGCGGGTTACAGTTCGCAAGATGAAGCCAGAAGAAGCTGTAATAAAGAACTATACGCTCACTAAACTGATCGAAGAAACGGCTCAGAAAAACGGTATCGATATCCACTACCGGATTAGCGGCACGCCTTACCCGATGTATCCCGGTCAGGAGATCGTGTTTTACCGCAATGTTAAAGAAGCGATCACCAATGCCATCCGCTATGCACAAGCAAAGAAAATAGATGCTCATCTGCATTATGGAACCGCTGAAATGAGACTATCGGTCAGCAACGATGGAAATAAACCTGAAGACGGCAAAATCAGAAAAGGATTAGGAATTCTGGGCATGGAAGAACGAGCCGCCCTGTATGGAATGTAGATGTCCTTCTCGCCGACATCCGCATGCCTGTCTGCGACGGCGTCGAAACGACCAGAAGGGTAAAAGCGGCATTTCCGGAGGTTTATGTTCTGATACTCACCACGTTTGATGATGACAAATATGTCGTTGAAGCGCTCAAAAACGGCGCTAATGGATATATTCTGAAAAACATTCCGCATTACCGCATTATTGATAACATAAAAGCCGTATATAAAGGGGATCTTCTCATTCATCCGCGTATTGCTAAAAAACTGACTGAACTATTGCCAAGCATAAACGAACCGGGAAAATCTTTGGCCGAATTTGGCCTTAACGATGTTGAAATGCAAATTATTTTGAAGATTTCAGAAGGACTAACCAACAAAGAGATCGCACACCAGCTTTCCATGAGTGAAGGAACGATTAAAAATTACATCAGCGTCATCTTGAGCAAAATGAATCTGCGCGACCGGACGCAGATCGCCATCTACTACTGGAAAAACAGGTAAGACAAATTCCATATTCACTGTCAATTATTTTCCAAAATTCAAGACAGTAGAAATGACCGTCGAGGTGTGAACTCAAAGACGGTCATTTCTTTTTATTGTTACCAACGTCAATCGTTATCGTTCACGATCGCGAGCACCTGATGATCTTCCCATTTCCCGTTTATCTTCACGTTTTGCTTTGCGATCCCCTCTTTATGAAACCCTGCCTTTTCCAATACCTTGATTGATCCTATGTTATGCGGCATGACCCCTGCTTCAATCCGATGCAGCTTCAGCTCATGAAATGCAAAAGAGACTACCAAACGGACGGCTTCAGTCATATACCCTTTGCCATTGTGATCTCTGTCCAGGTAATATCCGATGAAGCAGCTTTGATAAGGGCCTCTCAGCACTTCTGAGAGAGTTACAATCCCGATTAATTCCCCGGTTTCTATCAAATAAATGCCAAATGAATAAAGTTGATCTCGTTCCTTCTTCTCAATTTTCGTTTGGATGCGATCCAATTGACCTTCCAAAGTGTAAAAATGATCATCACGGAAAGGCGTATACTTTTGGAAAAAATCGCGATTTTTCAATTCCAGACGCAGCAGAGCTTCTGCATCTGTGCTTTCAAGAATTTTTACAAAGATCTTATTGCCCTGCAATTTCATTTGATTTTCCTCCTTTTTTTTGCAAATAAAAAACACCACAGGCATGCCCTGCGATGTTCGGATTGAGAATGAAAACCACAGGGAAGCGACCCGTGGCGTGTATGTCCAGTTTTCTTTCCAAGATCATTCTAATCAAAGGATGTCGAGTCGCTTAAATATCCAATTTTGGACAGACTTCTCCCTTGGTTAGAATTATTGAAGAAAACGGCAGTCGAGTACCCGATACCTTTGGACAAAGATAGAAGCGATCTCTTTTTCATATGGATACTCTCCTTTCGTCGTTTTCTATCTGTATGGTATCAAGCTTAATTTTAGGATACAACTGTAAATCTACTCATGGTTCTGCTCCACAGCGGGCAAGTGAGTAACCAGAATCTCGTGAATGGTTATTTTATTGCCGATCACCATCTCATTGCCGGCCTTATCGTCTTGTCTTTGACTATGGGCATGTTTGAAGGAATCGCTTTGCACCCAGGCATCGAATGCCTCTTTGCTCTCCCACGTGGTGCATACTTTGTACTCTTCGTACTCCTCTGTACCTTCAGTACGCTGCAGCTCCATGCGGACAAATCCCGGGAACGTGTGAACTCTCTTCGGAGTCTTAAAGCGTTCTGCCAATAGTTCCCCGTAACCCGGTTTAACATGTATCGTATTCACAACAACTACCATTCGGTCACTCTCCTTCTCTTTTTTAATCCATTGATTCAGATACTCTACCACATGCTTTGCCTGTTCTCCGCCCATCACCGCATGTTGGATGAGAGGTATGCCGTGCGGGCCCAGCGCGTTAGCCGACTGGGGATTCCGTTCAATGATCCCTTTTACGATCTCAAGGTATCCGAGCATGGCCGCAGCAAAAATATCTAACCTGGCTCCTCTTGCAAGCAAATATTCCGCAATATCCCGCCGGCCGACGTGCGAAGCCGCTCCAAGCGCCGTTTCCCAATCGCCCGCTCGCCAGTTCATTGCAGCATGAAGCAGACCAGGTTCCTGCTCCAGCAATTCCTTCACTCGATCAAGATCAAAATGTGCCGCACCCACGAATTCCCTTACAAGTTCTACTGAAATTGCGCCTTCCGGCATTTCTTTCTCCCCCTTCTTACATGTTCCCCCACCTATGCGGTAGTCAAATTAACCTGCGCATACGCTTTCTGCTGCACAATGCCTGTAGGGGTATAGATCGGCTTGCCTCCGTCAAAATGGATTTTCGCATGAATAGCAAAAACTTCTTTAAAAAAGGATGGGTCAAAAACTTCATGCGGCGATCCCTGTCTGACTATCTTACCATCTTTAACCGCAATAATACGGTCGCTGTATCGGGATGCCTGGTTTAGATCGTGAAGTACCATCACGATCGTGATCCCATGCTCTCGATTTAAGTGTTTTAATAGTTCCATGATTTCCAGTTGATGAGCAATATCCAGATATGTAGTCGGTTCATCCAACAGCAGGGTATGAGGGCTCTGGGCGATGGCCATTGCGATCCAGGCCCGCTGCCGTTCTCCGCCGGACAAAGTATTTATAGAGCGGTATTGAAGAGCGGATAAATTCGTAACGGAGATTGCCCAATCGACATAAGCTTCATGTTCACGGCGGCATTCCTCATACCATTTCAAGTGGGGATACCTTCCCTGCTTGACTAAATCACGAACCGACAAATCAAGAAAATGATCCTGAACTTGCGGCAACATCGTTATTTTTTGGGCGACCTTCTTGGTATTCATCCGATGAATCTCTTCACCATCCAAGAAGACCGTCCCTTGTTCTGGCGTTAGCAGCCGGGAAAGCAGCCGAAGCACTGTAGATTTACCCGATCCGTTCGGTCCAACGATGCTGACCATCTCTCCTTTATTTATTGCGATGTGAAAGTCTTCTACGATTTTGTGAGGCCCGTATCCGAATTGCAATTGATTCGCAGTTAAGACGCTTTCCAACTTTTCAGCCCCCTTCTCATCAAGTATAGGAAGAATGGCGCGCCCAATAATGCAAGAAGTACGCCAACGGGGAATTCAATCGGATCAAACCAGCTTCTTGCTATTGTATCTGCAGTCACGACCAGAAATCCCCCGCCCAGAGCAGAAATTGGCATCAGAAAGCGGTAATCGCTTCCAACCAGCATGCGCACAATGTGGGGAACGACCAATCCGACAAATCCGACTAAACCGACTACGCTAATTCCCGCCCCTGCCAAAAAAGTAGATATTAATATGATCAGCAGCCTGCTTCTTTCGACGCGATTGCCGAGCAGCTTCGCTACCTCATCGCCAAGAATCAATATATTGGCATGCTTGATGAGGAGGAGTGAAAGCACGACACCTATACAAGCGTACGGAAGAATGGTTGTAAAATGCGGCCAGCTTCTGCCGTTCAAACTGCCAGCAAGCCAAGGCAGTGCAGCCTGAACCTTCTCGCTGTTCAAAATCATGAGCGTGGTCATGCCAGCTCCCAACAGGGAGTTGATGGCCACACCGGCTAAGATGAGCCTGCCGGTAGAGGCTCCTCCTTTCCATGCCAGGAGATAGATTGCGAGAGTAGCAGCAAGCGCTCCCAGGAATGCGGCCATGGGCAGCATAGACATGTGTTCCGGCAACAGTATCATGATCACGATGGCTGCTAACCCGGCTCCAGATGATACGCCGATAATGCCGGGGTCAGCTAAGGGGTTTCGAAAAACTCCTTGCAGAAAAGCTCCCGATGTTGCCAAGCAGACCCCTACCAATAGTCCGGTGAGCACGCGGGGAAGGCGCAAATTCCACACGATCTGCCGAAACTCTGTCTCCTCGTTGCTGAATAGGGATTTCCAGACTTCCTGCCAGGGAATCGTCACGGAGCCTGTCATCAATCCAAATAAAATCGAGAGCAACAATAAGATCAATACGATTAAAAAGATTGTAATACGTCTTCCTGTCCTCGGATCCTTCATCAAATTACTTCACCTGTTGCAACGTATTGTATAAATAGAGGATCGCATCCGGAGCTCTTAAGCCAGGGTTGGCGGCAAATAAATCATTGGGAAGCACTTCAAATCGGTCGTTTTTGACCGCTTTTAAGTTTTTCCAAGCCGGATTGCTGTTCATTTCTTTCTTAAAGCTCTCTTTCACTTCGTCCGGATCACCGTGGGTGATGAGATAGATGATGTCAGGGTCTGCGGCAACAATCCTCTCCATGCTCAATTCTGCGTATTGCGGCATGGTCTCCATTTTCGGGAAATCTTTGGCTACATTTTGACCTCCTGCCAACTCCAGAAAGTTTCCAGGATAACTCGCAGGGAGTGCCACCACGAAGCTGCCGGTTGCCCCATAAAGAATCAACGCCTTTGGTTTATCTTTCAGCGCGTTTTTCTGAATCTCTTTCAATTCACGATCCATCGTTTGAATTAGATTTTCCGCAGCCGCTTCCCGGCCCAGCACCTCTCCGTAAAGGCGGATGCTGTTTTTAATTTCTTCAAACGTATTATGAGAATTAAACAATACTTGTGCCCCTAGTTTCTTGATCGTCTCTTCCTGCGGCTTTAAGGACGGGCTGGCAATCACAAGATCGGGCTTCAAAGTAGCCAATTTTTCGAATTGAATACTATGAGAGTTGCCGACTTCCGGAATCGATTCAGCTTCGGCCGGATAAACCTTGCCCAATGCGGTGGATCTTCCCACAACATTTCCGCCTAAGGCATATACAATTTCCGTATCTGAAGAGGAAAGGGTAACAATCCGCTCTGGTCTCTTTTGCAACGTAAGAGGGCCTGTTTTTGTTTGCACCTTCAAAGTGCTATAGATGGTGATTTGATTTTTCTTGAGGGGGTCCCATTTCACCCACATTCCCAATGATTCAGCAAGATTGCGCAGCGGCACAAAAAGCACTCCGTTCTTGATCACCGGCGGCGTCCCAAGGGTCATCTTTTCCTGATTTTTATATGCGCTCGTCGATCCCGCCGTATAGGTTACCTTAATGCCGTCTTTTTCGATGGTGACTGTTTTCGATTTTTCATTCCAATTTGCTTTGCCTCCCAGCGCTGCCACAATGCTGTTATACGGAACCAGCGTATTCCCCTTTATTACCTGCGGGGAAACGTCCGTGGACACCGGCTTGCCGTCGACCAAAATAGAAATGGCCGTATTCGCAGCAGCCTCTGCCGGAACTTGGACGATGCCAAATAAAGCGGCGAATAGCATTACTGCAATTAATAGACTATGAATAATGCCTTTGCGAAACATCAAAATCTGCCTCCTTAAAATAGAATGATAATCATTATCAATTAATATATTAGGTGATAATGATTATCATTGTCAATAATATTTTTAGATAATTTTGGTACTATGGCCCGTATAAAAAAGGGTGTCAAAGAGCCTATCAGGCTCCATGACACCCTGCGCATCTTATTTTGACTTAGGAAAGAGTGCTGATAACGACTTGCCGTCTGCTTTTACCCTCGGGCACGATTTAAGCAGATAACGCTTCCAGTTGGGCCCGCGGTGTATTCCAGATGCTGATCCATTTCCGGATTGACGTAACCAGAATAACGAACCCTAGCGCCAACATAATGATGGATAATGTTCCGTTCAGTACGCTGTATCCCGAAGACTCCGGATTGAGATAAACATTGGAGATCATCCAGTAGCCGGCATAGTTGACCGCAACATAAAGGTATGCGAGCGGAACGAGGCAGGTCAAAATGTAACGGCGTTTATCGGCAACTTTTAAGATGACGGTCGCCCCAATGATTAAGCCAATCGATGCCATCAATTGGTTCGATACTCCGAAGAGCGCCCAGACGGAACTAATATCTCCTGAAAATAACAAGTACCCCCACATGAAGCATGCCAATGCGCTGGCAAAGATGTTGCCGGGCAACCAATCCACCCGCTTCAGTGGCTTGTATACTTCGCCGAAGAAGTCCTGAATAAGATATCGGGAGACCCGGGTACCTGCATCAATGGCCGTTAAGATAAAGACTGCTTCGAACATGATCACGAATTGGAAGAAGTATGACGAGAGGTGACTGAAAAATGGGATCTTGGTAAAGATATACGTCATCCCTACCGCTAGGGTAACCGCTCCCCCTGTTCTTCCTTCCAAATCCAATCCGATCTGCTGGCTCAGTTCCGGCAGATGGACTACATTTATTCCCAATGCTTTAAATACTTCCGGCGTCGAGTTGATGGCAAAGTAATCGGCAGGCTGCAGGGCGGTAGCAGCAACCAAAGCCATAATCCCGACAAGACACTCTACCAGCATGGCCCCAAATCCGACTACCTTAATATCGCTCCAGCGATTGAGCATTTTTGGAGTTGTCCCAGATCCGATAAAGGCATGGAAACCGGAGATCGCTCCACATGCAATGGTGATCGAGATGAATGGCAGGACTGGCCCTTTGATGATCGGACCTCCCCCGCTGATGAACTCGGTGAACGCAGGGAATGAGATCTCTGGATTAATAATAAATACACCAACAATCAGTGCGATAAATACGCCAATCTTCATAAAACTGCTTAAATAGTCACGCGGAGCCAGCAACAACCATACGGGCAGTGCGGCGGCAAAGAACGCGTAGATGGGCAGAATGAGCGCCAATGTTTTGGCATCAAAGGTTAACCAGTCACCAAGAACGGTTTCTTGAATGTAAGGACCGACAAACACGCCAATCATTAAAAGAATGAATCCCAGAATTGAAGCCAATTTTAAATTGCCGCTTTTCTTATAATAGAGTCCGACTGCCATCGCGATCGGAATCGTAATACCGACGGAGAATGTTCCCCACGGGTTATTCTCCAATGCGTGGAGAACCACGAGAGAGAGACCCGCCATAGTGATCATAATAATAAATAGCATGGCCAATCCTGTACAGAATCCTGCCACAGGACCAAGTTCCTCTTTGGCTACTTCTGACAGAGATTTTCCCTGTTTGCGCATAGAAGCAAACAGGACAACCGCATCATGAACCGCTCCGCCGATCACAGCCCCAATCAGCAACCAGAGCAAACCGGGAAGATATCCGAATTGTGCTGCCAATATGGGGCCAACCAAAGGACCAGCCGCAGCAATTGCGGCAAAGTGATGTCCAAACGCAACCCATTTATTGGTGGGAACGTAATCTTTTCCATCGTTTAACTCATGGGCCGGTGTCGGTTTGGAATCATCCAGTTTTAACACCTTTGCAGCCATGAATGTTCCATATAGCCGATAAGCGATCATCAGGATACACATGGACCCTATCACAATTGTAACCGCATTCATTTTTCTCACTCCCCATGTATGTCTATTTACATGATATAAAATGAAAAGCAGGGGTGCCTGTTTTCAAGATAAAACGCAGAAAAAAGGGAGCAAAGTGCAAAAAAAGAGAGTTGAAATGCAGTTTAGAATCCCAGCAACTGCTTCAACTCTTTCAAATAGGTTCTGCTGACGGGAACCTTTGATCCGTCCTTCATAATCAAGTTGTATGTAGAGTGGAACCACGGCTCAATTTCAACAATTCCGTTGATATTGACAAGAAACGCGCGATGAACTCGTACCATCGGCGTGTTCTGAAGCTTTCTCTCCAGGGCTGCAAGCGGCTCGGAGAGTTTGTAGCGCTGATCCTTTGTTACAATCTCCGTTTTCCCTTCGCGGAAACCAATATATACGATGGCGTTCACAGGAATCAGCAGGATGCGGTCGTCCACATTGACAGCCAAACGATCTGTCCGCTCCCCGATGTTTCGCTTTGGATTCAAGGGTATGGCGGGATGCCTCTCCCTTAATTCTTGCAGACGGAGCAGTTTCTCCACCGTTCGTTGAACCCTGCCCTCGTCAAATGGTTTTACGATATAATCAACGGCGTTTAACTCAAAAGCTGTTATGGCGTATTCATCATATGCCGTAGCAAACACAATCTCTGGCCGGTGGGCGAGATCCACCAGCCTCTTCGCCAGATCCAGTCCGCTCTCCTCTGAAAGCTGTATATCGAGGAAAACCACATGGGGGTTCAGAAGTTGAATCTGTTGCAGCGCTTGTTCCATATTCTCTGCTTCACCAACAATTTCCACATCTCTGTTTCGGCGCAACAGATATCCCAGTTCATCTCTGGATAGCGGTTCATCATCTACGATCAAAACCCTCAGCATAGAGATCACTCCTATGGTTGTGATTGATGGGGAGTTTAATGGTAATTTTGGAGCCGGCATTCGCTTCGCTGTCGATCTCGAAAGAGGCTTCCGAGCCATAGATCTCTTCAATCCGTTTTCGGATGTTGTATAAGGCTGTTCCCGTCCCTATGTCAGATTTGACCATCTGCTTCCCCAATGAGGACAATAAGTCATATGGAATGCCTTTGCCATTATCTTCAGTCATCAGGATCATCTGTTCATTCTCTCGGTAAGCCCGAATGGTAACCTTCCCTTTCTCTCCCCTATTTGCCTTGGAAAAGGCATGGCGTATCGCATTCTCCACCAAGGGCTGCAGGGTAAAGGGGGGAATCAACACTTTTTCCAGAGATGGATCGATCTCCATCTCAACCACATATTTATCCGGGAAACGCGCCTGTTCCAAAGTTAAAAATGCCCGTACATGCTCAATCTCCTTCTGTAAAGGAATCAGCATCTGGCGAGCGCCCTGAAGATTGCTTCGGAAGAATACACCTAATTGCAAGAGAAGTTTCCTGGCCTTTTCCGGATCTGTTCTGCACAGGGCTGAGATGGTATTGATCGCATTAAACAGGAAGTGGGGATGTACCTGAGCCTGTAATGCTTTTATCTCGGCATCCTTCAACAATTTGCTCTGTAACTCCGCCTCCGCCAGCTCCAACTGAATGGAAAATAATTTGCTGAGTCCCTCTGCCAGTTCCTCTTCTACCTGGTTTAACCGATTGGTCCTTGTATAATATAGTTTTAAGGCACCGACCGTCCTTCCGTGCACGTTCAACGGGAGCACAATGGCCGCCTGCAGCGGGCAGTCGGGATGATCGCATTGAATCTCTTCTTTTGATCTGGCCTTAATAATCTTTCCTTCTGCCAACGCCTTCCGTGTCAGCCTTGTCGTGATTCCCTTCATGGGCAGATGATGATTTGACCCTGCACCTGCATGGGCCAGGATCTCCTCTTGGTTGGTTATCGAGATTGCATCAGCCTTTGTATGCTTTAAGATGATTTGCGCCACCTCTCTGCATGAACGGACATTTAATCCCTTGCGGAAATACGGCAGCGTTTGTTCGGCAATATAGAGGGCCTTATGGGTCTGAAGTGCTTTTGTGCGCTCCTCTTCCTGCAAGATCGATTGGATGATTAACATAAAGAGAAGCGTGCCAAATCCATTCACAACGATCATCGGAATACTGATCACCTGTACCAGTTCCCATGCAGCATAAAAAGGCTTGGCCAAGAGCAGGATGATTCCCATCTGGGAACATTCCATCACGATCCCGATGGCTGCTGCATACCATGGCGCATATCTGCCTTGTATGCGAAAGTTTCTTCCGATGTAGCCTGTCGCGATGCCTGCAAGAACCGTCGAAAGTCCGCATGCAATCGCCGTAAACCCTCCCAGGCTTAAGCGATGAAGGCTGGCGATCAATCCGGTTCCTATTCCAACCAGCGGACCGCCCAGCAATCCGCCTATGGCAACCCCCATCACCCTTGTATTGGCAAGCGCACCTTCTGTATCTACACTCAATTGCCATATCTCCGGCGAGATCATGTGGTCCCGGATCTGAACCCCCGTATAGTTGCTGATAATCCCAAATGTGCCAAAAACGGCAATTAACACGAGTTTCTCTTGCATGCCAAGCTCATTATGAATGATTTGCCGAAAAGCTTTCATTCGGGAGAGCAAGAAAGCGACAATCAACAGAATCCCGACACGTTCTAACATCAGGGGCAATAGGCTTAACATTTCGTTTCCCTCACACTCAAGTTCTCTACTTGCTCCATTATAGCGAATAATACGGCATTCAGCAGGCTATTTCTATTTCCAGTATTTACTCCAAAGAACAACCCGCGTCATAAATGCCCGGATGAATGTTTCTCCTCCTTTATGTATGCTTTAGTTTATCCAGCACTCATCAACTCCACTTCTATAGAGCAAGTTTTTGATGCATAGACTGTTGATCTGTGATATGCTACAGGGGTAAACTGCATAAAAAAGTCTAAGATCCTTCTTGATCTTAGGAGAGGTTCGCGAACTCCCTCTATAAAAAACTAAGGATATACGAGGCTTTCAGCGTCGTTTATTTTTGTTTCTGTGAATAGGTTAAAGAGTTCATGAATCTCGTTCTTCTTTCCGTTTATCAAAAACATGGAAAAGGGAGGAGATTTTTTTATGGAAAAAAGAAGAACAACGGAAGAATTGCAGAACATTACCCATCTTGGCAATCGAGGAACACAATATGTCTTCGATTACGATCCCACCTTGCTGGAGGTATTCGACAACAAGCATCCGTACCGCGATTACTTTGTGAAGTTCAACTGTCCCGAATTCACAAGCCTTTGTCCAATAACCGGGCAGCCGGACTTTGCCACCCTCTACATTTCCTATATTCCGGATAAGAAAATGGTGGAAAGCAAGTCGCTGAAACTTTATCTGTTCAGCTTTCGCAATCACGGCGATTTCCATGAGGATTGCGTAAACATCATTATGAACGACTTAATTAAGGCAATGGAACCGAGGTATATCGAGGTTTGGGGCAAGTTTACACCCAGAGGCGGAATCTCCATTGATCCTTATTGCAACTGGGGACAGCCCGGTACCAAGTATGAAGCGATGGCTGAACACAGGCTGCTTAACCATGATCTGTATCCTGAAAAAATTGATAACCGCTAAGGGAGTGTAGATGATGAACATTTTTCTGGTGATTCTCTATCTGGCTGTGATTGTATCGGCAAACGTAGTAACGGCTGCCTTTGCGCCGATTTCTTTAGGAGTGCTGCTCATACCTGCCGGTTCACTTTTGATCGGCGTTACCTTTATCCTGCGCGACCTCGTGCAAAGAGCGGTCGGCCGAAGAAACACATACATTTTGATCGGCATGGCCATGATTCTATCCGCCATCACTTCTTATCTTTTGGGCGACACGCTCTGGATCGTATTTGCATCTGCCGTCACATTTCTCGCTTCCGAAACGACAGATACGGAAATATATTCGCGCTTGAGATTGCCCATGTCGTACAGGGTACTGTATAGCGGAATCGTAGGCGGAGTAATTGACAGCGTGTTATTCATTTTAATCGGATTATCCCCGCTTGGCTCCGGCATCCTGCCATGGGAAGCAGTAGGCTATGCCATTCTGGGTCAGATTCTCGTGAAAACCACAATCCAGTTGATCGGCGCTCTCTTTGTAGGAATCATATCGAAGTCCCTGCCCATAAAAAGATAGCAAACGGGCGGCTCAAAGCCGCCCTGGTTTGCTATCACAACAAGATTGCTACGTTTATTTTTTATTCCAAATGTTCTAATTCTTGAGTAACCTTCTCGATCATATGGACAAATGAAGCGAGATCTTGTGATCTGGCCGCTTGCTCACGCGCAAGTCGAGAGGTTTGCTCGGAATCTTTCATCACTTCAGTTAATACGTCAGAGATTTCTTTAATTTTTGATTTGATATTTATCAATGACTCTTTGGAATTGGAGGCCAACTTGCGAATCTCATTAGCTACTATGGCAAAGCCCCTTCCGTACTCCCCGGCATGTGCAGCTTCAATGGCGGCATTAAGGCCGATCAGATGCGTCTGGTCTGTGATTTCTTGCAATAAAGTGCCTATCGAGTTGATTTCACCGATTTTTGATGACAAAAGTTCAACCTGGCTGTAGGTTTTCTCTTGAAGCTTAGCCGTATGCATGGCTGTTTCTGAAACGGATTGGCTGCCTTCACTTAATTCCACCATCATAGCAGCAAGCTCCTGTACAGCTTTATTCACTTTACTGATGGTTTCCTCTCTTTTTTCATAAAGGACGTGAACTTTGCTCTTTTCGTCATTTTCATAGGCTTCCAACACTAATTGGGAGTCAAAGTTAAACATTTTGGATAAAATCAGCATGATCTTCAACCAACGATCTGGAGCAACCTTTTGCAGGTTTTCGACTGCGATATCCAGATATAGCATATAGGTGCCTAAATACCATTCGGTCGTCAGTCCGATCCGGGAATGAAGATTACCGATCGCCAGCCGCTTTTCTATATATTCCATATCAATTTTACCAGCGACCATAGTCATGAAATACCATCTCTGGGTTTCCTTCAATCTTTCTATGGAACTATACGTGTGGATAATTTTTATAAGTTCTGGATTTTGACTGATTCTATCGTATAACTGATCAACTACAGCCTCAGCTATCGCTTTAAAATGTTCCTTTTGTTCACTTAGAAATTGCAGATCTTCTTCTGTAATCCCAATGTAGTCTATTTGTTTTCTTCTCTTTTCATCTACTTGGATCATCTGGATCTCCCTCGCTTCTCTTATAGTAGCATTAATATTTATATCGACCATTTCCGGATGAACGGACATACTGAATCGGAATTATCTAGATGACAGAAAATGATCTATTGGATTAGTTAACGTCTCGACAACAAAACGCTCACACCTAATATTCGGTGAGAGCGTAGAGCTGTTTTTGCGCTTTAATAAAAGGCGAATTGATCAGGAATGCTCATACAGACAGGATAAAATTTTATGAATACTATGGTGTTGAATGATGCGCTAGTTTTGCGGTTGGTGATCGCATGAGAAGATCTAAAAAAAACGAACACAACAAAAAAGAAATTCAGGCGGCCTTGTATCTTAAAAACGAAGACAATCATCTTCTATACCATATCTGACGGAAAAAAGAGAATATATACAAATAAGGATGGCATAAAAGGATATGGGGTTAACCGTATTCCTAGTCCTTGCTCAGTTTCACTTATAAATCTGTTCATCAACGGCATCTTGCAGCCAAAAACCCTATATAAAGTTCGAACAGGAAAGCTGCTGTTGCTTTCTGATGATGTACCAGAAAAAGGTGTGCCTATAATTTTTCAGTCCATAAAAATTATGGGGTAACCGGGAAAGGAGGTGAAGACATGGCTGCTTCGTTGATCAAACTTTATGTTGCAGCTGTTGCTTCAGCGCCAGTAGCTACTGGGGGCACGGTAACAACAACTGTTGATCCCATTGTTTCAAGATTTAATGCAACCATCGCGGCAGATATGATTGGGGCAACAAATACCACTATCCCTGCAGCAAGCTTCTTTGATGATAATGGAAATGCTGTTACCAATTTGCCGTCTCCACCTACGAATGGCTATTTTGATGTGTATGTTAACGGCATTTTGCAACAAGCAGGGCTGTCCACTCTTTCTACAACGGAATTAGTTTTAAATACAACTAGTGCACCCGCAGGTGTCCCCGTAGTTCTCGAAGTATGCGACTATTCAAACACAACTTCTGCAATCACAGATGAACCAACAATTTCGGCTCCAACAATAACTATTACAGTGTGAAAGCGCATAGTTCGCAAAGGAATCACCAAATGCTGCTTTATCTTTCCACATGAAAAAATCTTCCTCAATACAAGCGAGGAAGATTTTTCACATTCTACATGGTATAAACTAAGTTTACCGTTGAGATTTGATCTATTACCATGCACGGAATTAAAGCATCTAGGAAATCATTTTATATCTATGATCGCCAAAGACTCAGCAATCTCCTGTTCGGGACAATCCGGTTTGCTCCATTCGCGCATATATCCCAGACAACTGCAAATAAATAATGTCTCATCTATTCTTAATTGCTTGCGGAAGTGAACATGCCCAAAAACCGCATACCTCACCGGATATGAAAGAATCAGCTCGCCGTATTCTTTACTGCCCAGGAAAGCATTTAAGTAGTCCCAGGTGTGATGAAAGGTGGCCGGAACGGTAAAATCTCGATGAGGAACAACATGGAGCATAAGAATAATTTGTTTATCTGAATAAGCTTCCAATTGCATTTGAAGTTTTGCGTAAAAGGTTTGGTGTACTTCCACTGTCGGCATTTCCCATGCGGCATATAGTTTATCTTTCCAAATGCGCCCATCGATTTCCATCTGTTCAAACTTAACATGATCAAACCCTTGGCCGCCAAAGGAAAAATCGTACCAGCCAAGATCGCCAATTACCACCCAATCATCATTTAAGATAAACGGCTCTTTCGCAAGATTGCGCGGAAATTGCTGCAGTTCTTTATATATTTCCCACGCATTCATATTCGGCCATTCGGCATTCCAGATGTCATGGTTACCCGGCACAAACAAACATTTTACTCCTGCTTTTTCTTCAATCTCCTCAATGAAATTTAATGTTCTCACATAATTATTTGATATATCTCCGGCTATGAGAAGATATTTCACTTCCTGCTTCTTTACTTCTTCACTCAAGAGGTCTAAAAGAGATTGAGTACCTTCAAGCAAATTAACATCTACGTGCAGATCGGAAATCATGCCTAATCTCAAAAAACTACCACCTTTCATGCGCTGTTAAAATCATACGCATCTTCATTTTCTCTGTTACTCTTGTATTGGTATGATCTATTTCAACTTCTGCGGTCCCCCAAGTCACGAATTCCATCCCCCAGCAAGTTAAAGCCTACGACGGTCACAATGATGGTAATTCCAGGGGCCAAAGTAAACCAGGGAGCTTTGGAGAGATGGCTTTGCGCTTCGTTTAGCATCTGTCCCCAACTGGGATCTGGAGGTTGAACCCCAAGTCCCAAATAGCTTAATCCCGCTTCAGCCAAGATTGCACTTGAAAAACCCATTGATGCAGCAATAATAAGGGGAGACATGATATTGGGCAATATGTGGCGGAATATGATCTTGATATCGCTTATGCCGACAACTCTTGCGGCTTGTACAAAATCAAACTCCTTGTATTGAATAAATCCGCTCCGGGAGATTCTGGCAAAGTTAGGGATAAACATAATCCCGAGAGCAATGGTCGTATTGAATATCCCCGGTCCTAAAACGGCGATAAACATTAATGCTAATAAAAGGCCTGGAAAGGCCATCATGGCATCCATAACGCGCATGATCGCTTCATCGACCCACTTGCCAAAATATCCAGCGATTGCTCCCAAGAGAGTGCCGAACACCAGCCCGGTAAAAACGGAGATGGTACCGACCAAAAACGAGGTTTGGGCCCCTTTCATAATTCTGCTGAAAATATCCCGCCCGAAGTTGTCCGTTCCCATCCAATGTTCAGAACTTGGGCTTTGAAAACGCTCTTGGATATTCATTTCATTCGGATCATGAGGTGTATAAAAGAGACTGATCAGCATCATTAAAAAGAGCAACGCGACGATCATCATGCCTAACCATATATGAAGGTTCCATTTGCCTCTTCTCATTTGGTCACCTATTCCAAGCGTATTCGAGGATCTAACATACGGTACAGAATATCAACGATGAAGTTAATCGCAACCACAATAAAACTGATGTATAAAATCATTCCTTGAATCAAGGGAAAGTCGCGGTAACTGATCGATGAGACCAATAGCCTGCCCAACCCCGGCAGCGCAAAGACCTGTTCAATAATGAGACTTCCTGCAAGAACATCGGCAAAGATCATCCCCAAGATCGTAACCACTGGAATAAGAGCATTTTTTAACACATGTTTGTAAAGGATCACCCTTTCCTTTAAGCCCTTGCTCCTCCCTGTCCGTACATAATCGAGTGCCAACTGTTCGATTACCGTTGTTCTTAAATAGCGAATGACCACAGCGATTTGGGGGATAGCAATCGCCAGGGAAGGTAGAATTAAAGACTTGATCGAACCCCAAATGCTTTCTTCCAATGGTATATATTGCCCTGGTGAAAAAATCCGAAATGTTAATCCAAAAAGCATGATCAGTAGAATTCCCAGCCAGAATGAAGGAATGGCCATTCCGAACTGTGTGGTAATGGAGATCAGATAATCGAGCCACTTTCCTTTCATCCTGGCGGCAATAACCCCTAATGGAATCGCCACGATCACCGTGATCACTAAGGACATAATGCCTAAGGTTAATGTAACGGGAATTCTATGTTGAATCAGATTCCAGACAGGTTCAGAAAAACGGAGGGAATCTCCCAAATCCCCGTGTATCACACCGTTAAACCAGTTTATAAACTGAATGTATAAAGGCTGATCTAGTCCCAATTTTTCTCGTAAAGCAGCAACCTGCTCTTCTTCTGCATCCACCCCCAGAATCGTTAAAGCTGGATCTCCGGGAAGCACCTGAAACACGAGGAAGGTAAAGATCGATACAAGCAAAAGAGTCAGACTTAATGTAAAGATGCGCCGGAGGAGATAAGCCAAGAGTCCTCCCTCCTAACTTGAGTACCTGTTTAAAGAAGTATAATCTTTGTACTGATCGAGCCAAACTTATTCTACTCGGTATAGTAGATTGTTGACATATCTTGTACATATAGAGGATAAAGCGTATAGCCATCTAAGTTGCTTTTCATGGCTACTGTAAAGTTTGGATCCATGATATAAACGGCAGCAGCATCTTCTACAAGTTTCTTTTGGGCCTCTTTATAGATCTCCGCTCGCTTATTGTCATCGATTTCTCTGGCTGCTTCTTCCATAAGCGAATCATAGGCCGGGTTATTATAGTTAAAGAAATTACCCGGATTGTCTGATTTGTAGCGGACCAGCACTTGATGCGGATCGAGTTTCCCGGTTAAACCGATGATCGTCAATTCATAATCCCGTCCTTTATAGACGCGGTCCAGCCAGACCCCCCACTCAACCAACTCAATCTCCGCCTCTATACCTACTTTCTTTAGTTGGTTTGCAATTACCTGTGCGGTATCTACATGAAATTGATAGTTTGATGGTACCGAAATCTTCGTTTTAAATCCGTTCTCATATCCTGCTTCTTTAAGAAGTTGTTTTGCCTTATCCACATCTAAGTTGTACGTATCTTGGAGTCCGTCTTGATAATATTTAGCCATTACAGGACTCATGTTGGATCCTAATTTTGTGCCGTACCCATGGGCCACAGCTTCGATAATTTCATCCACATCCACGGCATAGTTGATCGCTTGGCGAACCCGAATATCTTTAAATGGTTCTTTCGCCATGTTCATCGCCATTAGCTGAACCATATTCTGCATGCCTTGAATATCATGGAAACCAGGGCCTAATTCCGCCAGCCGTTCATTGTCTATGCGGGGATAAATATCGATTTCTCCGGCCTTAAAGCTTAAGAGGGCTGCCTCATTGTCGGGAATAATGCGGAATTCTACACGATCAAGATACGGAACTCCTTTTTGCCAATACCCGTCAAACTTCTCAATGACCAGGCGTTGCTCAGGCAGATATTCTACAAACTTAAAAGGACCGGTACCGATGGGATTAGCATTATGATCCGCGTTGTCTTTTGGCAAGATTGCAGCGGTAAGATTGCTGAGAAAAGAAGCATCATACTCTTTTATTTTTATGGCTACGGTTTTATTATCGAGAATCTCTACACGTTCAACATTTGCAAAAGCGCTGGATAATGGTTTGCCCGTCTCTTTGCCCATAAGTCTTTCGATAGAATATTTTACATCTTCAGGAGTAACCGCTTTTCCATTGTGGAACTTAATTCCTTCTCTAATTTCAAAGGTATAGGTGAGACCATCCTCAGCGACCTCATAATTTTCTGCAACCGCGGGATATAGGTTTCCATTCTTATCCGGCTTTAATAAGCCTTCGAACACGTTAAACATGATTTCAGAGGTTCCTGAAGCAACAGCTAGATGCGGATCCAAAAAGTCAGGATCTTGCGGTACAACAACAACGACATTTCCGCCTGCTTTAGGTTCTTTTTGACCGGGATTTTCTGGATTTGCTTCTCCCGTCTCGCCGGTTCTTTCATCTGTTTGACTCTGATTAGCCGCATTCTCCTGATTTGCGGAGTTGCCGCAAGCCGCTGTAAGGGCTAGTGATAGAATCAGGATAACTGTGATCATGATTTTGCTAAAGCAATCTTTCTTCATCTGAACCGCCTCCTGCATCTGAATATTTATTTTTTGCTCTCCTCTCCTAGAAAACCTGCATAGCAGCCCCTTTATTAATACGGCGTGAATCACCTCCTCAAAATTTCTCTCTATCATGAGCAATAATTTTTTAGAGATCCCACGATTTCCACGAACAGGCCAATTCTATAACACCTTGATACTCTGCCTCAGCTTGAGCAATCAGTCGGGAGTGGTCTCCATAGTGGGGAAGATGGGTGAGAACCAAGCGCTTCACCCTGGCGCGATGGGCAATCTCCCCAGCTTGTCCAGCAGTAAGATGACCTGAAATCGTGCCAAGCTGCTCATGATATAAGCTGCTTTCGCATATGAAGAGATCCGCCCCATCTGCAATACGGATTAAATCGTCATTCCATTCCGTATCTGAGGAATAAACGATTGATCGATTCTTATTTTCCACTCGCATCGATAAACAGGATACGGGATGAATATTCTTTGCAAAGGTAAAGCGACAAGAACCCAACTGAAGTTCCGTTCCTGCCGCGATCGGATGAGCATTGCAATACGATCCGTAGGCCATTTTCGCAAAATTTTCCCCATCTTCAGCGGGGGCGTAAATATCAAGCGGTTTCTTTCGCCTCCCCAACTGCATCAATATCATTACTGCATATTGAAGGCTAAAAATATCCGCCATGTGATCGGTATGATAATGGGACAATAGTACAGCATCCAGTTCCTCCAGCTTAAGCCGGTTTTGCAACAGAGATAATACGCCTGACCCGCAGTCGATCAGGATGTTAGTTCCATCTGCTTGCAGAAGGTAACCCGAAGTAGCTTCATTCGCTGCAGGATAAGCCCCCCAATAACCGATTGTTGTGATCTGCATTCTACTCATCTCCTAACTCGCCTTTGAACAGTTGATGCTGATTGGTTCATATAGATGTTGGTCATTTCCGATTTATACGTTCCAGGAGAATGCATCCTCGAAGACTGAAAACATCTTCTCCATACGGGTCATATTCTCTTTTACTCTCTCCTTGTCCAAATATGTAATCTCGCGGATAATCGCATTCATAACGGCAAGGGGAGCAACATAGGAATCGAGAAAACCTTCTGAGTAGGTATGGGCATATAAACATACATCCGCCTTCTTTGCAAAAGGCGATAACTTTGAGTCGGTTAAAGCTATGACCACAGCTCCGGATTGCTTGGCCGCCTCTGCGATTTTTAATGTTCGCATGCAGTAGCGGGGGAAACCGCTCAGAAACAGGAGATCTCCACAGCCTATAGAGGCGGCTTGCTCCGCAAGTTCCCCTTGAGGAATTAAACGCGAATTTCCCAGCATGTATGTTAGGATATAACTGAATGGAGCCGTAATCGCAAGACCCGCCCGCCATCCAGCTATAAAGATCCTCTCTGACATAAGCAACATTTTTGCCGCTTCATGAATTTCCTGTTCTTGTCCTAAGGCTGAGGTAGCTTTTATGCTCTCCATCTCCGTCATAAAATGCTTTTCCAGCCATGAATGATCTTTCTTATGCTGGGTAGATACTTCGAGGCGCTTCAGGGCTCGGTTGTTTAAGAAAAGGGATTGTATCTCGGCTTGCATCTCGGAAAAGCTGCCATAACCAAGAGATTGGGAGAATCGATGGACCGTAGCTTCGCTCACCTCTGCCATATCCCCGATCTTTTTGGCTGAGACAAATGCAATCGACTTTATATCCTGGCTGATCAGATAAGCTACTTTTTTTTGGCTGGGACTTAATTGATCAAAGATGTTTTGGATCTTTTCCTGAATATTCACGCCCCCATCACCCGTTTCCCCTTTTTAAGCGCCGGCAGGATTTCACTAATATCCTTAATGATTGTATGGTGGTCAATCTCTTCGATTCCCAAGTTTCCAAAACGGTTGATCAAAAATGATTCCATGCCAACTTGATTGCAGCCCATCACATCATCATAATAATTATCTCCAATATATAGGCATTCTTCTGCTGCAACTCCAGCCTTCTCCAGAGCAAGTTGAAAGATTTGAGGATCCGGCTTCTCATAGCCTACTTCAGCGGAGATGATAATCTGTTCAAAGTAGGGAGCCAGGCCGTTTGCTTCGATCACCTTCCTGGCCGTATGATCCCAATTGGAAATAATCCCAAGGCGATAAGAGCGATCCTTTAATTCTCTTAAAACATGATGAACATGATCAAAAGCGATCCATTTTTGCGGGAAATTTTCTTCACATTGATCTATCCGGTAACTTACCTCATATAGATTCACTCGCAGATTAAGATAGTAGTTTAATACGCCTAAATACCATGGCATAAAAGAAGTCGGCTCTTTTCCCAATATTCCCGGGTATTCTCTCATAAATAACTTATCTGTGAGATGATAGGCTTTTTCTATCTCGTGCAAGGAACGCTTAATACCTATTTCTTCGAGAACCTTTTGATAGATTTCCTCTCTGCGTCTATATACGAGGGTATAGCCTAAATCGAACCAAATAAAAGATATCTCCATACTTTTTCTCCTTTTTTGACTTGGTAGGATTTCATTCAATGAACACTCATTTGTAGCCTTTCCTACATTTATCTTAAGGAGGAATTGATAAAGAAGTATAAAGAGGAGTAATACTTTTTGTAAATATTACGTTAATTCTGTATTACATCAATGCGGATGCGAGTATTAGAGGCAGAATAGAATTTTTGGGAAGCACGTTTTATATTCCCGAGGAGGAAGAACCACGTTAACATTCGGTTTCAGCGGTTATCTTCGTTTATGGGTCAATGAAGTAGAGGTCTATCGAGGAGACTGGATGTGGAATCCTCCGGCGAGCGACGGACGCATTCGCAGTGATTTTGCCAGCGTTCCTGTTCACTGGCGATCCGGCTTAAATACGATTCGTGCAGAAGTAACAAACAAAGAGTTATTTGGCTGGGGACTGAGCTTAAAAACAGGGTTATCCAACATGTCATATGCTATTTCTGAAAATTAACCGTGCAACATTTCTGTTGTAATCATCTTGCACCAATTTTTTAGTTATATAAAGACTATTCCCCCGGAAGACCACATTACATGATCTCTTCGGGGGAATTGTTTTTTAGATCAGATCTCATCCTTACACGTACTATACAAGTTTTCTCTACACGAATTTCTGAATGCGGATTGCATCATAAATCTTGCTAAAATCCTCCATACGAACCGATCCTGTCTCTGCACTCATCGCATTTAAAACGCCGCAGGTATTCCCTACTCTCAATATCTCCTCGTAAGTGCTATCCTTTGCAAGTTCACTTACCATACCTGCGACAAGCGCATCACCTGATCCTACGGGATTTTTCACTTCCACCTCAGGGATGGTTACCCTGTAGAGTTCATCCCCACAAAGGGCAATTGACCCATTCTTGCCCAGGGATACAACGATCATCTGAATCTGATACTCCTTTTTCAGTTCAACGATTTTGGAGACTAACTCTTGTTCAGATGCGATTTTAGCATTGAAGAGACTCTCGATCTCGGAGATATTAGGCTTGATCAGGTAGGGAGATGCCTTGATCGCCTCTTTTAGGGAGTCCCCGCTCGTATCCAAGACAAACTTCACATTTCTTGAATTCGCGATCTCAATGATTTTGCGATAATAATCCTTGCCTAAACCCTGCGGTATGCTGCCGGAAGCCGAGATCACTTTAATGGCGTTAAAGTCTGTCAGATCGGCGATCAACTGCAGAAAGCTGTGAGACTCTTCATTTGAAATCGCCGGCCCAGATTCAAGAATCTCAGTCTGACTCCCATTGGAAAGGATAGCTATACAATTCCTGGTCTCTGCCTCAATCTCTATAAACCGGGGCATGATGAACCGACTTTCCAATTCCTTCTTTATAAACTGACCTGTCGTTCCGCCTAAAAATCCAGTCGCAACTACTTCATTGCCAAGTTGCTTTAATACTTTGGATACATTGATCCCTTTTCCGCCCGCTGTTTTGATATAAGAGCTGCATCGATTGACATCATTCCAGTTAAACTCATCAAGATAGTAGCAGATATCTACTGATGGATTTAATGTAATGGTTGCAATCATCTTATTTCTCCAACTTATTCCTTAATTCTTCGAGGGTAGTATTTCCTTCCATCGGGCCTTTCTTCGTGACTGCCAGCGCTCCAGCAATGGAGGCCAGATTTACCGCTTCTCTCAGGTCAAGCCCCTGATTGATACATGATATAAAGGTTCCTGCGAAGCAATCCCCGGCTCCCGTAGGGTCAATCTCTTCTACCTTATAAGGTTTAGCATCCACTGTTCTCTCCTTGGTATATAAGGAGGCTCCCCTGCTTCCTCTCTTGATCACCACGATCTCCGCACCTTGGTGAAGCAAGGCATCGACACTGCTCTTCTCATCTTCAATCCCCATCAGATAAAATAATTCATTCTCCCCGGCCAGGATGATGTGAGATTGATAGAGGATATCGACCAATTGCTTTCTCTTCTCTTGATCATTTACAATTTCCTTGCGGACATTCGGATCAAAAGAGATTTTGCTGCCATTCTTCTTTGCCAGTTCGATACCTTTTAAAATCGCGGCATACGAACCTTTGTTATAAATGGATGAGCCCATAATATGAAAATAGTTGCAATCGCTAAAGTCTTCCTCGCAGAGATCATGTTCACCGATCTCTCCACAAGCAGCATTGGCGATATGAAAGATAAAGTCGCGGTCGCCGTCTTCTTTATAGGTTACAAAGGCTACTCCTGTTGTCTGATCGGCCAGCACCTTGATCCGGGAGATGTCCACTCCATCCCTGCTTAGACGTTCCAAATTGATTCTGCCAAACCCGTCATTTCCTACTGCTGATATAATCATAGATTTGCTGCCGCACTTCGCTGCCTGATCAATAAAAATGGCTGGAGCGCCACTGGGGAAGGGCCCGACAAATTCTCCCGTTGCGTCAAATCTCTGTCCGATCTCTTTCGCCATCACCTCGACAAGTATCTCTCCAACCGTTATGATTTCAGCCATTGATGTTCTCTCCTATTTGCCAAGCATTCTGTTTTTGTTTCTTACGTCAATATAAACCGCTATGATGATGATAAGTCCTTTTACAATTTGCTGATAAAAATAGGACATCCCGATGAGGTTCATCCCATTGTTAATCACGCCCATGATGAGAGCGCCGATAAAGGTTCCTAACACCGTGCCATATCCGCCGGATAAGCTCGTCCCGCCCAATACAGCAGCAGCTATGGCATCGAGTTCATATCCGCCCGCAGCATTCGGCTGCGCAGAATATAATCTTGAAGCGAGAATCATACCGCTGATCGCAGAGGCAATCCCTGAAATGACAAAGATCTTCATTTGCAGTTTCTTGGTATTTACTCCCACATACTCCGCCGCCAGCTTATTGCCGCCAACCATTTTGGCCCGTCTGCCGAATGCCGTTTTAGAAAGAAAGATATGAAAGAAGATTAATAATGCGATGACGATTAGGACTGGCACGGGAATCAGATCGAAAAGCTTTTTGTTCCCTAAAGAGAGAATAAACGAGTTATCAATCTGAATCGGTTTCGCATCTGTAATCGCGTAGCCAATCCCTCTGAAGATACCCATGGTCGCGACGGTGACGATAAAAGTGGGAATATTGAATTGACCGCTCACAAAGCCGTTAAAGAGACCGGCAAGCCCACCGACAACTAATACGATGATGATTGAGAGGACTTCATTTACGCCATGGGATAGCATCACTCCCAGAACGAGACCGCTTAAAGCGGCAATAGATCCCACCGATAAATCAATCTGGCCGATCATCAGTACAAAGGTCATGCCAAAAGCCATAATGGCAATAATCGAAACTTGTGAAAAGACGGTTAAAATATTATTGGTATTGAGAAAATGAGGACTTAAGAAAGAAAACAACGCCATTAATCCGATTAATGCTAATAAAACGCCGCCATAACTTCTGACAAATTTGTGGTCCGTAAATCGTTTAAGTCCCATATCTTTTCACCTCACCGGTTATAAATGACATAATCTCTTCTTGAGTTGTTTTTTTGGGATCTAATTCTGTCACAATTTCATGATCTTTCACGACCATGAGCCGATCGGAAACGTTTAAAATCTCTGGAAGTTCTGACGAGATGAGGATAATGCCGACACCCTGTCTCGCAAGCTCAATCATCAATTTGTAGATCTCATACTTGGCACCTACATCGATCCCCCGTGTAGGCTCGTCCAAGATCAAAATTTCAGGTTCGATTTCAAACCACTTTGATAGGACAATTTTTTGCTGATTGCCCCCGCTCAATTTATTTACCATTTGATAAATGCTGGGGGTTTTAATCCTCAAATTCTCAATATGTCCTTGCGTGATTTTCGCTTCTTTTTTATGGTCAATCAGCCCAAATCTGTTTAATGTCTTGCCAATGTTGGCAAAGGTTATATTTTCAAAGACGCTTGCCGTTAAGACAAGGCCTTCATGTTTTCGATCTTCCGTGACAAAGGCAATGCGATGCTCGATCGCATCAAAGGCGCTGTCTACCTTCACCTTCTTGCCATGAAGAAACATTTCCCCGCGTTCTTTTTTCAATATCCCAAAAATGCCTTGCGCAATCTCGGTTCTTCCGGAGCCCATAAGCCCGTATAATCCCAAGATTTCACCTGGTCTGACAAATAGATTGATATGGTGGTAATAATCTTGTTTATGATAATCCTTGATTTCAAGCAGCTTTTCATCCCTTACATACTTGAAATCCTTATGCGGATAGACTTTATCCATCTCTCTTCCGACCATCATCTTGATTAATTCTTCCGAAGAGGTCTCTTTCGCGGCAACCGTGCCAATATAGGTGCCGTCTCTTAAAACAGTGGTATCATCTGCAATCGCAAAGAGCTCTTCCATGCGGTGGGAAATATAAATCACCGCCGTTCCCTGGCTTTTCAACTTCCGGATAATCTTAAATAATTTCTGGGTCTCCTTGCTGCTTAATGCGGATGTGGGCTCATCCATAATAATAATTTTTGGATTTGTCGAAAGTGCCTTCGCAATTTCAATCATTTGCTGATTGGAAATGGATAATTGGCTGACCAGCTTAGTGGGAGCTATATCGAGCTCAAGCTCGTCCAGCAGCGCTTTGGCCCTCCTGTTCATTTCCCGGTCATTGATCAGCCCAAACCGAATCGGTTCTTGTAAGGCAAAGATATTCTCTGCAACGGTCATATTCGGACTTAAAGAGAGTTCTTGATAGATAATGCTGATCCCCAATTCCCTGGCGTGAATGACATCTCTGATGTCAACTCTCTCTCCATGGAGATAGATTTCTCCCCCGTCAGGTTTATAGGCACCGGACAATATCTTCATTAATGTCGATTTTCCTGCCCCATTCTCTCCCAGAAGCGCTAAAACTTTACCTTCTTCAAGCTTTAAATTGACGCCATCAAGAGCGACAACACCCGGAAATTCCTTGCGAATCCCTTTCATTTCAAGAATTGTGCCCACTGGTTTTCACGCCCCTTTCTGTAAAAAGTTCTGAAGAAATACCAGCAAACCTGGTATTTCTTCAGATCAGAAAACTATTTCACATTTACTTCCACTTTGTCATTTTCCACTTTTACGTCTACAAATCCTTTGCCATGTACATAAAGACCCGGTGTGATCGGCACTTCTTTATCAACCGTCTCGCCTTTTGCTAATTTAACCGCATTTTTCACCGCTTCTGTACCCATTTTATCCGGGAATTGAACCACTACAGCTTTAAAGGCATTATCTTCGTCCACTTTCTTTCTCGCTTCTTCAAGACCATCAAAGCCTACCACAATAGCATTGGAACCTCTTTCAGCAATGGCAGTGGTTGCGGCAATCGCCATATCATCGCCAAATCCAAAGATTCCACTCAGGTTCGGATTACTGGTTAACATATCTTCAGAAGCAGATTTTGCTTCCTCTCTCGTGCGGCCCGGCAGCTCAGTTACGATTTTAAGATCCGGATAGGTGCCTGCAATTTTCTTGAAGCCATCAATGCGGTCTCTTACAGATTGAACTTCTGGATAGGTAATGAGTCCGATTTCACCTTTTTGGTCGAGATATTGGGCCATTGCTTCTGCTGCGATCATACCGCCGGTAAAGTTATCTGTAGCGATGTGGGAGTCAACTTCCACCCCATTGGCTTTAACATCCACGGTTACCACAGGAATATTGGCCTCTTTCGCTTTCATAATCGCACCTTTAATTCCATCCGAATCTACAGGGGTGATGATAATTGCATCGACGCCTTTGTTAATAAAATCTTCTACTGCGGAGATCTGTCTGTTTAAATCTTGGTCTGCGATAGAGATATCGATATCTACGTTTTCAGCTTTTGCTTCTTTCTCCAATGCTTCTTTAATGGCAACTTGGAACGGATGCGATTGGGTTAACAGGGATGCTCCAATCTTAATCTTTCCGTCTCCTGCTTCATCTTTTCCGCAACCAGCAATCAGACCAATGATCAACACTGAAATCATCATTAATGCAAGCGCTTTCTTCATTTTCATTAATCCTCCTCGTCAATCTTTTTTATTTTAAATTTAGGCTTGTCCAATACAGCCAGCAATTTCCATTTTTTGTTTAGCAATCGTTTTCACGATTTCCTTTGCAGGAACCATATATTTGCGCGGATCAAGTTCAGTTGGATTATTGGCAAAGAAGTCCTTGATCGCCTGTGAAAAAGCATTTTTTAATTCCGTCGCCACATTCACCTTAGCCATTCCCAGCGAGATGCAGCGCTTTACTTGTTCGGCGGGAATGCCCGATCCGCCATGCAAAACAAGCGGAACAGAGACTCGCTTCGCGATTTCCTCCAGACGATCGAACGCAATATTGGGTTCGCCTTTATAGATGCCATGAGCAGTGCCAATTGCCGGCGCAAGTGTCGGAACGCCCGTTAATTCGACAAATTCAGCGCACTGAGCGGGATCAGCCAGATAGGCGTCCGCTTCATCTACTACAATATCGTCCTCGACTCCGCCCACTTTTCCCAGTTCTGCTTCCACATTTACATTCAGAACCTTGGCGATGTCGACTACCCGTTTGGTTTTTTCCACATTGATGTCAAACGGATACATCGATGCATCAATCATGACAGAGGTATATCCTGCACGTATGCATTGAAGAATCAAATCAAAATCCTGACAATGGTCGAGGTGCAGCGCAATCGGTATACTTGCATTTGCAGCAGCTACCCTTGCTGCGGAAACAATATAGTCATATCCCAGATGTTTAACAGTGCCGACAGTGGTTTGCAGAATTAACGGAGATCTAACTTCTTCAGCAGCTTCAACAACAGCTTGCATCATCTCCAGGGTATGGATATTGAAAGCAACGATTCCATATCCTTTCTCTCTAGCTTTGTTTAGTAATGGAGTTGAAGAGACTAGACTCACGATTCCCACCTCTTTTCTTGATGATTTGAAGAGTTACAGCAGACTTTTCACCGATTCTGTTGCGATTAATTGCGTCTTGAGCCGTTGGATCTGAGGAAATCCGCTGAAATCCCCATTTATTCTTTTTAATAGAATCTCTGCAGCATGAATCCCGATTTCATGGCTAGGTTGGACAACCACGGATACGGGAGGGTTGAACATTTGGAAAAGCTCTGTCTGATCATATCCGCAAAGCGAGAGTTCTTCGCCCATTTTGATCCCTTTTTCCATCATGATCTTCATGGAGTTGACGGTTATCGGATAGTTGGTTGTAAATATAGCGGTTGGCGGATCATCCAACTGCAACAACTGATTAAACGCTTCAATCCCACCATCTTTTTTGTACTCTGAATAGACAATATACTCCTCGTTGATCTCAATGTTATAGTCGGATAGGGCCCGCAGATATCCAGTCAAGCGCTCCTGAGCCGTAAAGATCTCTTGCGGTCCGGATATAATTCCAATCTTTCTATGGCCTCTATTGATGATCATTTCTACAGCCGAGTATGCTCCATTGACGTTGTCGCAGACGACTGCATCTAAGTTGCGCTCTTTAACCAGCCGGTCGATCAATACGATTGGGATATCATTCTCAACAATTTCATCAATCTCCAATGTCGCCGAAGTTACCGGCATGAGGATGATTCCGTCCACAAGCTTATTCTTCAGGTAGCGCAGCTTTTCCGTTTGCTGCTCCAGATCATCATTGGAGCTACAGATGAGAATGCTGTAATTCAACGGATTCAGAATCTCTTCAATCCCTTCGATCACCTGCGTGCAAAAGATATCCGAAATCCGCGGTATTAAGACGCCAATTGAAAATGTTTTATTCGTGCGCAGTCCACGGGCAATCGGATTCAACTTAAAATTGAGCTGATCAATGGCTTCATCGATCTTGCGCCGATTCTCCTCTTTGATCTTGTATCCATTGATATACCGCGAAACCGTGCCGATAGATACGTTTGCAAGTTTAGCAACATCTTTAATTGTGGACATTTTTCACCGCCTTATTTTAAAACGTTTACATATCAATTTTAAAATTAATTGAAACGTTTCAACTAAAGTAATTGTAACGCCCAAAATTTTGAGCGTCAATATGTTTTTGATGAGGTCGTGTAATTCATACGCCCTTCCCCGACGGTTAAATCAGTATTACAAAGCAGCTACATAGTAGGGGGTGATGTTAAATACTACATGCCTTTACTAACTGATTGCCCCCATCTAAAGAAAGTCTTCTCGGTAACCCCCAACTACTTGATGACCGTGTGGAGCATTATTGTTCACGTCTTTTGAATTTCTTCCTATTTTTTATCGTTTGATTCGAAGTGGTATAAAATCAAACATGTTTCGGTAAATTTTATCAGTATTAATTTTGAATTTAAGTTCTTTTGGGACAATTCTCTACACCCTCACGGGCGGCTATTCAAATTTAGGTGTCAAGCGTCAGTGAAAATGTCATACTAACTCGTCAGTGATTTTGTCACTTTTGATGTAGATTTATCCTTTCACCCAGTACTATGAATTTTTGCATGGACCGCTCATTGCATCAAGGGTAAAGGCCAAAGGCCTTCGCTTTGCTCACCCTTGATTCATTAGCGGTCCATGCACTTTGGCCATTACCGGGTGAAAGGAATTTTAGAAGATTTTCCAAACAAGCTATAGCCTTTTTAAACCCGTTGTGGTATCCTCCTATTAGGTTTGTTGTATTGTCGCCAAGGATGATTGGCAGCGGGCTTGTGAGGGCTTCTCGCAATGCTCGCCTTTTCTTTTTGAGGAGGTCCTTGGCGATCCGGCTTCTCGACTTCTTCCAGCGGGTATTTTT
>Ga0310838_1000194_pt1 | contig 74658 bp, 70 predicted proteins | sample SM_ome_6_FD_202241 | JGI IMG/M metagenome (GOLD analysis project Ga0310838, IMG submission 202241) | Sorghum-adapted microbial communities enriched on stacked mutant (SM) sorghum from Joint BioEnergy Institute, Emeryville, California... ...
CTTCTACAATCGCAAACGCGTTCATTCTGCAATTGGGTATCTTACACCCGTTGAATACGAACAAATGTACGATCAAGCTGCGTAATTTTCTCGATTCTGGCTGTCCAATCTATTGACAGAGGTCCAAACCCAAAGAAAAACCTTGAGGGTTGCCGCCCCCAAGGTTAACAACTTTCTTAAGGAAGAGAGGAAATCCCTCCATCCACAAGTAATGAAAAGACCACACGGAGTTATGTCCTCCATGCGGACTTGAGAGAACTGATTATGCTGATTTGAAATGTATGGATACGTCATCAAATACTTTTACTTTATGCTTGTCAAACCGATGATTCAGAGCAGATTCAACCGGTTGAGCAGACGATAAATGACAACCGCCGCCTGGGCCCGGGTCGTCGTCCCTTGCGGATGCAGTGCATCGCCGGAGCCCTCGATCAGCTTCAGCCCGACCGCCCTGGATATGGCCTCGCGCGCCCATCCGCTGACGGACACCGCGTCGCGGAATCCGGACAGATCGGCTCCTTCCTCCACGTCGCCGCCGCGCATCCCGACGGCCCGAACCAGCACGGCCGCCATCTGCTCGCGGGTCATGGGTTCTTCCGGCCGGAACCTTCCGCTGTCGCCCGTGAAGAGTCCGGCCTCCGATGCCGCTTTCACCGCCGACACGTACCAGGCGCCGTCGGGCACATCGGCGAACGGCGAAGGAGCGGACGACTCCACTTCCAGTCCAAGCGCCAAGACCAGCATTTTCGCGAATTCGGCCCTGGTCAAGAGCCCGTTCGGATCAAACGATTCGCCGGTCTTGCCGTCGACGATCCCCCTGGCCGCCAGCGTTTCGACCGCCTGCCGGGCCCAATGGCTCCGGATGTCCGGGAACGTCACCTCCCGCAGCATGACCGCGTAGAGGCCGGGGCGTTGGATTTCCGCAAGGACGAAGCCTTCCTCCCGGCCGGTAATGCCGCCAATATAGGTCCAACGGCCAGATGATTCATCGTAAGCGTAAATGCCCAGCTTCTCCCTAACCTCACGCCAATCGGGCCGAGCCGCATAGCCGAGCGCAAGCTCCGCGCTTCGGTCGAACGCAGCACCCGCGCTTACGCTCCAGACCTCATGCGCCTCAAGCTTTCGACCATTGCTGTCAATCGTTTCGTAGGCATCCGCCTGCACCTTCTCCAGCTTGACCTCGATTTCCGCCGCGAACGTACCCGTGGCGATGCGCAGCCGGGCCTGTCCGTCTTCTCCGGACAGTTCACCGCCTTCCGGACCGATTCGCTTCCGGATTTCGGTTTCGGACGAGTCGCCAACATCTTCCCCGTCAATTCCGGCACCTCCGGACGGGATATCACCGCCCGATGACCCGCCGCCCGGCAGCCCGCCGCCCGGCGACCCGCCACCAGGCAACCCGCCGCCAGGCGACCCGCCGCCAGGCGACTCACCACCAGGCGACCCGCCACCAGGCGACTCACCACCAGGCGACTCACCGCCAGGCGACTCATCACCCGGCGACTCACCACCAGGCGACTCATCGCCCGGCGATTCACCACCAGGTGACTCATCACCCGGCGACTCACCGGGATCGCCCTGCGGAATGGGCAGCTCGACGAAGGAGACGGAGCCGTCCTCCATGACCAACACCAGACGGTCGCCGCTGAATCCGACGATGTTTCCGGCGGGCACATTCACCTCATACACGCGTCCCGTTGAAAGATCCACGCCCTTCACCGCTGCCCTTCCGTCTTCATCCACCACGAAGACGGCCTGCGTATCGCCGATCGTCATGACCGCGTATTCCCGGTTCCACACCGTCATCGGTGTCAGCTCCACCTGCTCCGCGAAAGGCTGAATGACATCAAGTATCAGATACTGTCTTTCACCCGAACCGTATCTCTGCTTCCACAGCACATAACTGCCGTTGAACACGAACCAGTCGACGGCGTTCGTACCACCCAGTCGCACCAGCGGCCAGCTTCTGCCGATTCGGAGGTCCATCATGCTGAGCCCGCCGTCACGCGAATTGCGAAACACCACCAGTCCGTTCGCGAGCGCGGGAAACATCCCTTCCCCGAGGTTGTACACATCCCCGGTCGCCAGTTGCCGGTAAAACATATCGCCGTACCGCAGCCGGTCGAACCAGACAACGCCGACCCCGTCCGTGATCGGATTCGACAATTCCCCGTCCCGCTTGTTCACCTTCTCCGTCAGTCCGGAGACCAGATCGTGCCGGTAGATGTCCCAATAGACCGTGTCCGGCCCGTGGGACCCCTTGTCCGCCCATACCACCGTGTTGCCATACAGGTGCGGAGCGTCCTTCGCCGACGGCGTGTTCGTCAGCTTGCGCTCCTCCCCCGTCGTCAGATTGCGGTAATGAACCTGCTTGACCCCGTTGCCGTCGACCTCCAGCCAAATCATCCCGTCGCCGGACACGACGAAATCCGTCTTCAGTCCCTCCGGCGCCGAGCCCGCCGCAACTCCCGCGAACGCCGGCGCCGACAGCGCGATCAGCAGCGCCAGCACGACGACAAGCAGCCGTTTCCGGCCGATTCGTTCCTTGCCCACCACTGTCTCTCCCCTCGTTTCGCTTTTCCGGGCAAAACAAAAAAACCCCAGCATAAGAGCAACCCGGCTGTCATGGCGCGTTTCGGACGGCGGAAGTCCGGCGCTGTAGACCCGTGGCTTTGCGTCCCCGACTTTCGTACGGGTTTGCCTTTGTTCTGTGCCCGGTTTTTCCTGTGAGCGTCCCGCTCGGGACCCATCCATTGTTATCGTCAGAATCCATCATAGGATCAAGAAGAAAACCCATTGTGATACATAAATTGGGATTTATTTACCACCAAAATAAGAAAAACATCCCTGTACATATTTGCGACTTTGGACCTGTATTCCAAAAAAAGATAAACCCCGCCGAGCCCAGATGCTCGTGTGGGGTTGTCCCTGTCAGACTGTGCCACCGTACGACAAGATCGAGAATTCCAGACGCAACCGGAATCGGGCGAGTTGCGTTTGCAATTCGGCCGGCATCTCGAAATAGATCTGCCCCAATTCGGAACGATAGGACACCCGGAAGCACACGTCGTACCCGCTGTCGGACAGATGACGGATGAATTCCAAGTGCGGTTCCAGTTCTCCGAGCAACTGAGCGATCGAGCCCATGGGATCGTCGCCGCGCATTTTCACCCGGTACATCCAGAAATCCTTTGACACCTTCCGACCGCCGACCGCCACCTTGCCGACCTTCCCCAAGATTCCCGCCAGCTCCACATCCAGTCTGCTCGTGATGTCGTCGAAATCTAGTGACTCTCCCCGGATGATCAGGCACGCCTCTCCAGAATGGAAGGCGCGCTCCAGGGCATGTTCCATCCTTCATCACCACCGTATAGAGCGGCCCGGCCGTCATGGCGTCCCGGACGTCGGGCGTCCGGCGCTTTAGACCCGCGGCTTTGCGTCCCCGACTTTCGTGCGGGTTTGCCTTTGTTCTTGCCCGGTTATTCAGGTTGGCGTCCCGTTCCGGGACCTTGCCGATCCGAAGATCCTCTCGTATGTTGTTATCGTCAATTTTTGCCATAAAATCAAGGCCAATGCCCGAATTCGCACCATTTTGAGCTTTTTTGACTATTATGCGGACAAAAAACCCGAAAACGAGACTTTTGACCCAAAAGTCTGTTCGGGGTGGATGATCGTTCAACTTAGATGTGACAGATATTCATGCGCCGTCGTACCGTACACTCTTTTGAAGTGCTTGTTCAAGTGGGTGATATCCACAAAACCGCACTGGGCCACGGCAGCATACACATCTTTGCCGGTTTCGATCAACTGCCTGGCACGTTCAATTTTGCAGTTGAGAAAGTATTGGTACGGCGTAATTCCCGTTTGCGCCTTGAACAACCTGATCAATTGATACTTCTATCCCAAGCTCGTCGCAGATTTCATCAAGATTGAGCACAAGTTCCAAATTGGAATGAAGCATCTCCTTTGCCCTTCTGGTCAGCGCGTGATCTTTTCCGCCTCTCAAATCAAAATCCGTTCTCATGATGAAGTCCGTGAGCGACAGGAATAATTCGCTGCAAAGCGCTTCGTCTTCTCCGCCCAAAATCGCATTGGCCAGCTTCACCACGCTTGACGCGAGCTTGTCATCATACAAAATCGGGGTCGTAAATCGTATGATTTCCTTTTTTTCAGTTGCCTCCAACAAAAGCTGCGGATCGATATAAAGCATCACATAATCCAGCCCTTCCTCATTGTGCGCCATTCCGTCATGCACCTGTTCCGGATTGAAAAACATGACGCCGTTCCGATGCGACAACTGCACGCTGCCATCCAGGTAATAATGTTGAATTCCGCGCAAGGTTACGCCAATGGCATATTCCTGGTGAGTGTGCTTTTTGTACTTTAAATCCGTTATGCTCGCGGCCAGCGCGGTTATGCCTGCCGCCTTCCTGTAAATAAATTTGTTCACCTTGTTCACCCCGCAAAAAAACGTTACAACCAGACCATGACGGTTGCATAGAGCAGACGCAGCGCCATGATGATGTTCACGATCCTCGTATGTTTTCGCATAAACCTCTTGAGGATTGCGCCGAACAGAACCCAGGTGACAAACGCCAGAAACCCGATAATGGTAATGACCATAACAGATATGGAAACGGAAAGTGCATCGGAATAATACGGCAAGATGAAACTTGGAATGACCGTCAGCGTAAACAGCACAACCTTGGGGTTTAAAAACTGCATAAAGAAGCCGGTGACGAACGTTCCGGTTTTGCCGTCCGTTGGTTCCGACGCATCCGATTTGCAGATCTTGTAGGCAAGATAAACCATGTAGAGGGTTCCGATGATCTGCATGCCCGTCAAAATTTTGGGGATGAACGCCATCATCCAGGCGTTGAGCGCGGCAGACACGCCAAGCAGCGCGACAAAAGCGATCGTTGAACCATACGTAAATTCCATGGCCTGCCTGGGCCCGTATTGATGCGCTGTGGACAAGATGACGATATTGGTCGGGCCGGGTGTGAACGTAACAATAACACAATAAAGGATAAACGATGCAATATCCAGGAGGTGGACCCCTTTCAAGGAACGCTCAAGAATATTACATCCTTTTTGCCTGATACGATATAGTACATTATTGCACTCCGCAAGCCAAAACAAAAGCGCCCGCCCCGCCATGCGGCGGGACGAGCGCTGAAGGTTGCAGCACAAGCTGTCCGATTTTACCACGTCACCCAGGGCTTCGCGCCAGGCGACGGATTGATGAGCATGTCGCCGAACGGAACCGTGTACGCGAACAGGATCAGCACGACGAGAATGCCCACCCATACGCCCCAGCGCTCGAGCCATCTCGGCGTCGGCTCGGCGTGCTCCGCCGTCTCGCCGATCGGGAACTCGGCCGCGCTCTTGTCGCCGCCGGCCGGCGCGCGCATCAGGGCGATCATGTTCCAGAACATCAGGATGACGCCGATGAACAGAATCGTGCCGCCGATCGCCATCGCCACATAATACGGCATCCAGAGCACCGTGTCCGGATGGTCGCCGTACGTCGTGTACGCGGTGCGGCGCGGTGCGCCGAACAGGCCGACCGTGTGCATGGACCCCGACATGAAGAACATCCCGATCAGCCAGATGACCGTCTGGATGATGCCGAGCCGGTTCATCTTCGGCGTGAGCTGCTTGCCCAGCACGTGCGGAATGAGCCAGTAGGCGACGCCGAAGAACGTCAGGGCGACCGTCGTGGCGACCGTGAGGTGGAAGTGTCCCGTGACCCACAGCGTATTGTGCACCATTGCGTTCATTTGGTTGCTCGCGTTGATGATGCCGCCCGCGCCGGCCGGGATGAACACGAGCATGCCCATGAACGGCGCGAAGAAGCGGACATCGCCCCACGGCAGCGACTTCAGCCAGCCGAACAGTCCGCGCGCGCCCTTCGCCCGGCCGGTCTGCTCGAACGTCGCGAACAGCGCGAACGCGGTCATGAGCGACGGAATGACGACCATGAACGTCAGGACGACCTGGATGTACTTCCAGAGCGGCGCGATGCCGGGCTCCATCAATTGATGGTGGAAGCCGACCGGAATGGAGAACAGAATGAACAGGACGAACGACAGACGCGCCATCGAGTCGCTGAATATTTTGCCCCCGATGATTTTCGGTATGCAGATGTACCAGCACATGTACGCCGGCATCAGCCAGAAGTAGACGAGCGGGTGGCCGAAATACCAGAACAGCGTCCGGCTGATCATGACGTTGATCGTCTCCACCCAGCCGAACGACCACGGAATGAACTGGAACAGCACCGTGAGCGCGACGCCGATCGTGGCGATCTGCCAGACCAGCATCGTGGCGACGGCCATGAAGCCGAACAGCGGGCTGACGCTGCCCTTGTGCGTCCTGCGCCAGTACCGATATTGCGCGAAAATGCCATACCCGCTGATCCAGCTTCCGACGACGACGAACACCAGCGCGATGTAGAAAAACGGGTTGGCTTTCAGCGGCGCGTAAAACGTGTAGAGCACCGTCGCTTCATTCGCCAGAATCATGATCGTGCCGAGAATCGTGCCGATCGTCATCAGGACGAATCCGGCCCAGCCCAACCGGCTCACGACGCCGATCAGCCTGCCGCCCATCGTCTTGCTGACGCCGGCATACAGGAAGCCGATGATGAAGTACGTCGTGAAGATGAGCGCCATCAGGACGCCGTGCGCGGTCAGAATTTGATAATAGCCGAGCTCCGACGGCAGCTCGATCATGCCGCCGCGGACGAGCCCTTGCAGGAGGCCCGCGATACCGCCGAGCAGAAGCGCGGTGAAGGCCACCAGGAGATGCGCCAGCACGAGCTTCGCGTCCTTGCCGTCGAACGGCCGTTTATGGTCTGCGGCGGACGCTTGTATCGTTGTAGCAGTCACGCTCGATCATCCTCTCCGTTTCGGTTTTGCGGGACTCATTTCACGATGATGGTTGTCGACATGAATTCATGGCCCGCGCCGCAGTATTCGTTGCACAGCACCAGGTACTCGCCCGGCTTGTCGAACGTATACGTGTAGTGGTTGACTTCACCCGGCACGGCCATCAGATTGACCGTCGTGCCCGTGATCTGGAATCCGTGCACGACGTCCGGGCTCGTCACCTGAAAATGGACCTTGGCCCCGAGCGGCACTTCCATCTTCGCCGGCGTGAAGCCGAACGCGTAAGCGACCATGTAGGCGTTGTACTCGTTCTCGCCGACTTGCTCAAGGCCGGGATTGTTGAACGGGTAAGTCTCGCTGACTTTCTCCGGATCGATCGTATGATGGCCGGTCGGCGGCTGCATGCCCATCGCGAACGCGCCGACGCCGATCACGCCGAGGAAGATGAACAGCATGGCGATGCCGATGGCCAGCCAGATTTTCTCCAAACGATGAATGTGCATCATCCGCTACCCCCTACCTGTTGATGAACAGAATGTAAACCCCCGACCACGACAGGGCTATGAATCCGCCGAGCAGCAGAACAGACAGGAACGTGCCTTTGAGCGAATGTTGCTTGTCTTTCTCGCCTCGGTCCCGGGACATACGGTTCACCCTTTCCTCGCTTTTTTACCGTAAGTGTAGCGGGCCGCGTACCCGGCCATTGTGAGATAAGTCACAATCGCATCCGGCATTTTCGTCGGTTTTGTTACAAATCGTCGAAATATTCGGACAACAAAAAAAAGCGGACGCATTCCGCTGGAATGCATCCGCCTCGCGACAGATGATGCCTGAAAATGTTCGGTTATTCGACGATCAGCTTGCCTTTCATGTCGTTGTGGCCGGTGCCGCAGAACACGGAACAGATGAACTCGAATTCGCCCGCTTTGTCGGCCGTGAACTTGACCGTGCCGTCGCCTTTGATCGTCTTGCCGTAGCCTTTGATCTCCACTTCGTGGAAGCCTTCATCGTTGACCAGCTTGATCTCGACGGTGTCGCCCTTGCTGACGCGGATCTCCCCCGGATCGAACGACCAGTTCTTCGCGTTGATCGTGAACGACTTCGTCTCGCCCGTCGAAGCGGATGGTCCGGAATCGGAGCTGCCGCCGCCGTTATCCGATTTGCCGCCGCCGCAGGCCGAAATGATCATCGACACGCCCACGGCCAGGCACAAAAGCTTGATCCATTTTTTCATTCTCCGCACTCCCCTGTCATTGCTTCTTGTGACTGATCCCATTGTAGATTCGGCAGGGGAGCCTCTGTGTGACATATGTCACACCCGGTGCGTGAAATCATGAACGTTCTGTTACATCACCGGCGGTCAGCGCCGCGAACCGACTTCCGGCGCGCCGAACGCGTCGCCCCAGTCGGCTTTGCGCGCCCGCCTGAAGAGATCCGCGTCCTTCTTGTGCACCTCCGCCCTGCGCAGGCCTGCCGCCGTGCACAGCTCGAGGGCGATCCGCCCCTTGTCGGTCCACGGATGCCGGATGATGCGCGCCTCCGCCGGTTCGGCAGGCTTGCGCGTCACGGCCAGATACGAGAACTTCTCGTCCTCGTAAGGCGCCGCGCCGTCCTTCAGCCGCTTGTGCAGCCGGCTCCGCGGTATGCGGCAGCGGAAATGGCACCAGTCGCCGCCCTCCAGCGGGCATGCCGCGGCATGCGGGCACGGCGCGGCGATATGGGCGCCGAGCCGGAGCAACTGCCCGCGCACCGCCATGAGCCCGCGCCAGGCGGCCGGCGTTCCCGGCTCGACGATGAGCAGCATCCGCTCCGCCGCGTTCCACAGCTTCGTGACCGCGGCCGCCCGCTCCGCCTCGTTCATCTCGTTCAGCACATAGGAGGCGACGACGAGCTCCGCCCGCTCCGGAATGTCATCCTTCGCGAGATCTCGCCGAATCCAGGCCGCGTTCCGCAAAGGCGGCGACGCCTCCGCCGCCAGGCTGCGCCCGAGCCGGATCATCGCCGGCTCCCGCTCGAGGCAGGTGACGGCGCGCAGATCGAGCAGCGCGTCGGCCGCCCAGGAGGCGGCGCCCGTCCCCGCGCCGCAGTCGAGCAGCGTCGCCGGCCGGTCCGGCGTCCGCTCCAGCGCGTGCCGGAGCGCCGTCGCGACGGCGCCGTATGTCGCCGGCATGCGCGCGATCGCATACGACGCCGCTTCGGCGTCCTCCGTGAGCAGCCTGCGGCCCCGGCCGCCGCCGTTCCGGTAGCGCTCGCTCAGCGACTTGAGATTCCGCTTCAGCATCGCCTGGTCCATTCCCTCGATAGATTGCTCGACGGCCAATCTCAATTGCTGCGGTAGTTCCATGTCTGCTCCTTCGGCTCAAGCCCGCTCCATCCGGCTGATATATCGGTTGGCGGCCATGAATCGGCGAAGCCGCTCCTCCGTCTCCGCCTTGCGCGGCATGCCGGCCGCCCGATCCAGCAGCAGCCAGCGGATCAGACCGATCGCCTCGAACGGCTCCATCTCCTCCGCCCGGTATCCGCCGCCGGTCAGGAACGCCGACCGGTAAGACGAGGCCAGCTCATCGTCCGTATACAGATCGGCAAGAAAGACGGACCAGCCGATGTCGTACCGCGCGTCGCCCCACTGGCCGTTCGTCCAGTCGATGACGGTGAGCCGGCCGTCCTCCGCCTCCAGGACGTTGTTGAAATTATAATCCCCGTGAATGAGGGTATCCTGCCGCGGACGCGCAATCCCGACGAGCCGCTCAAGTTCCGCTGCCAGATCCGGATGCGCATCCACCCCCGGAAAGAAATACGATACAAAATCGTACCGCGGCAGCTCCGGCTCGTCGATGCGGCATCGGTGGATATCCAGCAGCAACCCGGCGATTCGGCGCAGCTTGTCCGCGCCCGCCTCGCGCACGGGCGCTCCGTCATACGAAGTGAGCAGCACCTGGTTGCCGGAAGCGTCTTCCCCCCAGCCCAACGGCCTCGAAACCGGCATTCCCCGATCGCTCAAGGACTTGAGCAGCCGGTATTGGAACCCGATATCCGGCTTCGAATCACGGTTCCAGATTTTCAGGACGCATGAGCCGCCCTCCAGCCGGATCAGCATGACCTCGGCTTCCAATCCCGGGGACAGCGCCTTCGCGTCCGATTCCCTGGCTCCGGCCAGTCTGTCCGTCATTTCACTTCCGTCCAACCAACGAATGCCGCGCAACAACTCAATCATCGGTCAACGTTCTCCTCATGAAGATTCGCACCAGGTTCCGCCCGCTCGGGTCCGTCCTGCTCTTCGTACCTTCGGCCATTTCCCGTCATTATACATTTGCGGCCGGAACGCGAAAAGTCCGGGAGCGTCCTCATCCGACACCCCCGGCGCCGACAGGCCTATTTCAGCTCAATCCCCGCCAGACTGTCCCGCATCAGCTCGTTGGACAACGCGACGGCCTCTTCGCGATTCGATGCGGGCGCCGCAATCATCAAGCCATCTCCGGATGTCCAGCTTCCCCTGTTGTCTTCGTATTCGTAGAATTGAATGGCGACCGCGCTGAAATCGTCGCTCACATGCAGAATGCCCAGCGCACGAGTTCGGGCCGTTCCGTTCGGGAACCATCCATAGACCACCACGCCGGAATTGGTGCCGCGAATGAAGTTGACCGTAACATCCCGCGCATCTTCGGGAACCGGAATTTCCTCGCCTTTGAGATCGACGGTCCCCGCGAATTTCCGGTCGCCGTTCCAATTGCGCCACACTTTCCCCTTGATGATCACGCGGACCGGCCGCTCTTCCGCCGCCCCGACCGCGCCAAGCCGATACTTCATCCCATCCGCTTCAAAATCCACTTCCCGCGGGTAGAACCGGTATACTCCGAAAGCCAAAGCCGCGACAACCGCCAACAGCACACCGAACAACAAGATCCGCCTCATCCGACACCCCCGGTCCGGGCTCTCCGACAAACAAGAACCGGCCTTCTGATCGCTCAGAAACCCAAGGCCGGCCCAAAATCTTCTTATAATTATACATTCAAACCCGAACGAGCAAAAGCCCAAAATGCGCGCGACCGGTCATTCCTTCACGCCGCCCACCGTCAGGCCTTTCACGAAATATTTTTGCAGGAACGGATACACCATGATGATCGGCGCGGAAGCCACGATCGTCATCGTCGCCCGGATCGCGTACGGGGTCACCTGGCTGATGCCTTGCTGCGCCGCGGCGCCTTGGAAGTCGACCGACCGGTTGCTTGCGTTCGAGAACTGCAGAATCTTCTGCAGTTCGTACTGCAGCGTGCTCAGAGACTCATATCGCGAGTTGTACAGGAACACGTCGAACCAGGAGTTCCATTGCCAGACGCCGGTGAACAGCGCCACGGTCGCCAGAACGGGCGTACACAGCGGCAGCACGATGGACACGAAGGTGCGGAACTCGCCGGCGCCGTCGATCCTCGCCGATTCCAGAATATTGTCCGGCAGATTCTCGATGAACGACCGAATGACGATCAGGTTGAATGCGCCGATGAGCCCCGGCCAGACGTACACCCAGAAGCTGCCGATCAGCCCGAGATCGCGGACGAGCAGGTACGTCGGAATGAGCCCGCCGTTGATGTACAACGTCAGAACAAACGCGATGGTGACGAACTTCCGCAGCACATATTCCGGCCGGCTGATCGTGTAGGCCACCATGGCGGAGCAGAACACGGTCAGCACGGTGCCGATCACGGTGCGCAGCACGGAAATCAGCGTGGCTTGAAAGATCGACGCTTCCTCGAACACGAATTTGTAGTTTTCAAGCGTCCATTCGCGCGGCCAGAGATAGATGCCGCCGCGCAGCGAGTCGGTCGCGTCGTTGAACGACACGGCGAGCGTGTTCAGGAACGGATAGAGCGTCACGACCATCAGCAAGCAGAGCAGCGTGTAGTTCACCGCGTCGAAGACGCGGTCGCCGAGGGACAGGCGAACACGACGCCGCCTTGGTTTCTCGACTGTCAATTCGGCCATGAGATGACGCCCCCCTCAGTACAGTCTCGACTCGCCGAGGCGTTTCGCCAGGTTGTTCGCGGCGAACAGCAGGATGAAGCTGACCACCGTCTTGAAGATGCTGGCCGCCACGGAGAGCGAATAGTTGAACAGGTTGATGCCGTATTTCAGCACGAATATGTCAAGATTTTCCGAATAGTCTTGGTTCATGCCGTTGCCGAGCAGGTATTGCGGTTCGAATCCGGACTCCAGCAAATACCCGATGTTTATGATGAGCAGCACGATGATGACCGGCCGGATGCCGGGCAGCGTGATGTGCCAGATTTTCCGGAACCGCCCCGCGCCGTCAATCTCGGCGGCTTCATACAGCGAAGGATCGATTATTGTCATGGCGGCCAGATAGACGATCGTATTCCAGCCGACATCCTTCCAGACGATGCTGGCGCCGTAGATGCCCCAGAACCATTCGCCGATTCCGAGGAACACCAGCTCTTCGTCAATCAGATGAAGGCGCATCAGCACTTCATTGATGATGCCGTCCGGCGCAAGGGTGACGCGGATGATGCCGGCCGCGACGACCCAGGACAGAAAGTGCGGCAGGTAGCTGACGGTCTGCACCACCCGTTTGAATACGAGATGGCGCACTTCGTTGAGCAACAGCGCGAGGGTGATTGCCGTCAAAAATCCGAGCACCAGATTGATCGTGCTCATGACGAGCGTGTTGCGCAGCACGCGCAAGAAGCGCTCATCGCCGAACAGGAACTCGAAATGTTGGAAACCGACCCACTTCTGCTCCCAGAAACTCAAGGCCGGCTTGTAATCCTGAAACCCGATCGTCCATCCCCAGATCGGCAGGTATCGGAAAACGAAAAGCCATATGACGAATGGCACGGACATCAGCACAAGCGCGCGCTGTTTGTAGAGCAGCTTGAAAAATTGCTTCAATCCCCTCGGTTTCTTCTCTGCGGCCACGGACACGCCCGTGATCACAAGGTTGTTGTCCATCTTGTTTCTCTCCTTACTTACCGGTACGCCGGTCGGGGATCGCGATCCATGGAAATAACGAGAGAAAGGCCGGACTTAGCGGCGGATTTGCAGTTAAGCCGGCCTTTGCTCGATTTGTCAAGTAAGCCTGATCAGTTTTGCGCGTTGGCGACAGCTTCCTTGACCTTCTGCGTGAACCATTGTTCGTATCCCGCGATGTCGAGTTTGCCCAGTGCTTTCTTGTAGTCTTCCCAGGCCGATTCAAATTGCTCAGGCTTCGACAGAACGAGTTTCGGAATATGATTCCGCTGCAGGTCGGATTTTTGCTGTTCGAACAACTGCCGCGGTTCGTCCTTCGCGAAGCCCCATGCCGGGTACCACGGGCGAGGATCCGGATCGGCGAACAATTCGGCGTAAGTTTGCACGCCATAGGCCGACAGAATCTTCTTGTCCGCGTCGGTCAGACTCATCTGGAACACTTCCGGTTGCAGGCCGGGCGACGTGGCGTTGCCGTCGGACAGCGTTCCGTTCGTGCCGTAATGCGGCCAATCCCAGTCGAACACGGTAAATCCGTAATCTTCGTTGAATTTCTGCGTCAGCATGTCGACCATTTCCTTGGTCCGGTACATGCGGCCGTTCTCGTCGCGCAGATACGTTTCGCCTTCGATGCCCCACTTGACGAGGATTTGGTTTTCTTCCTTGAGCAGCGTGTCGATGAACGAGATGATGCGTTCCGGATCTTTCGCGCTCGTCGTAATCCCGAAGCCGCGGTTGGCGACGTATCCCGGCGGGTCGATGTATTGGTCCTTGATGTTCTCATCGAACACGACCGGCAGCGGGAAGTACCGGTAGCCGTCCTGCGACGGATCGGCCAGCGCGGCGTCGCGCAGCGCGTTGTTCGCGGTGCCGACCTGCCAGCCGTAGTCGAAGAAGCCCAGCACTTTGTGCGACGTCAGTTTTGCGATGTATTGGTCGTAGTTGTCCACGAAGGATTGCTTGTCAAACATGCCTTTGGCGTTGATTTCGTTCAGCTTCTTGTACCACCGGTACTCCCAATCCGTGCCGGCGTAAATCTTGGCCTCGTGCGTTTGCAGGTCGACCATGACTTCGCCGTCGTTCGGGTAGCCGGCCAGATGGTTCGGCACGTTCGTTGTGGCGAAGAAGCGCCAGTCGTCCGTCAGCGTGACGAAGCCGATCAGGTCTTCATCCTTGTGCGCGTTGATGAAGTCTTCAAGCAGCTTGAAGTATTGGTCCACCGTCTTGATCTTCGGATAGCCCGCCCATTCCAGCACGCGCCGTTGCACCCAGAACGCGCCCTGGCCGATGTTCGGGTCGGGATTGAAATCGCCGACGACCGTGGAGAACGGGAAGATGTAGATCTTGCCGTCTTCCCACTTCATCAGGTTCTTGTACGGGCCGAACACTTTCTTGATGTTCGGATACTTGTCGTTGTCGATGTACGGAGTCAGATCGATGAAGCCGCCGGCTTCAATGACATTCTCGATGCCGTCGTCCGGAACGAGCACGTCCGGATAGTCGTTGGAAGCGATCATCGTACCGATCTTCGTCTGCAGTTCGCCGACGAGATGTTCGATCCTGAAGTTGACACCGGTCTGTTCTTCGAGTTTCTTGCCGATAACCGTCTCGTTGGTGTTGACGTCCTTCTCGCCCTGGACGGCAACGAACATGTTGAACGTTACCTTGTCCTGCGCCTGTCCGCCGCTGTCGCCTCCGGAGCCCGTGGAATCCGTGGATTGCGAGGATTGCGACGAACCCTGAGACGTCGTGCCCTGGTTCGAGTTGCCCGCTTCTTTCTTGCCCGAGCAGGCCGTCAGGACGAGGGCCAGCACCATGACAAGGGACAACGTCGAAGCAAGCCATCTGTTTTTCGACACAGTTTTTCTGAACCCCTTTCAATTTGATGTTGGATTGTAAGCACTTTCAGTATACTGCTCCGTCCCGCGCTTTGTTTACCCATCAAACTAAAGGTCATGCTTTAAAAATTTAACATCTGTTGAAGTCCCTGAGAAGGGGCCCGCAGGCTCGCCCGAATTTTCCTGGAGCGGAAGGGTGATCCGGATATACGTCCCTTCCCCCGGCGCGCTGTCGATAAACAGTCGAATCCGTTCGCCGAACAGCATTTTCAGCCGGTAGATCACGTTCTGTACGCCGATCCGCTCGCCCAGTTCCACCGCTTCGTTCTCCATATAGCCGTAAATGCGCTTCACCTGCTCCGGCTTCATGCCGGCGCCGTTGTCCCTGATCGAAAATTCCAGGTAGTTGAAGCCGCGCCGGATGGCGATGTCGATCACGCCGCCGTGCCTCATCGGCTCGATGCCGTGGATGCTGGCGTTCTCGACGAACGGCAGGAACACCATTTTCGGGATGACGACGTCCCGGGCATCCGGATCGATGTCCAGCCGGTAGGTGAGCCGGTCGCCGAAACGGTATTTCTGGATTTCGAGGAAGCAGTGGATGAACTCGAGCTCTTCCTCCACCCTGATCCGGTCCTTGCTCCAGGTCAGGGACGACCGCAGCAGCTTGGCCATTTTTTGGATGATCTGGGCCGTCTCCGTCTCGTTCTTGATCAGGCTGCGCATCCGGATCGTCTCCAGCGAATTGAACAGGAAATGCGGGTTGATCTGGCTCTGCAGCGCGTTGAACTGCGCCTTGCGATGCTCGATCTCCAGGTTCTTGCGGTGGATGTCGGCAATGTACACGTCGTGAATCAGGCTCTTGATCTGCATCGTCATCCGGTTGAACTCGTTCTGCAATTGCCCGATCTCATCCAACGTCTCCCGGTGCTCGATGGGCACGAACTGCTGGTTCTTCACCTTCTTCATGTGGCGAAGAATGTTGATCAGCCGCACGTTCATCGAACGGGATACCCAGAAGATGATCGCCGTCGAGACGAGCAGGTTGATCAGCGCCAGCCAGACGATGAACTCCCGCGGCTTCTGCACCTCGCGGAACACTTCCTCCTCCTGGATCACGCCGACCAGCTTCCAATGGTCCAGATATTCGACTCCCGAGTACGTAGTTGTAAATTCAATCGCGTTTTCGGGAATCGGAATTTCGTGGTAGAAGACCGTCTCGGCCCGCCAGTTGATATCCGGGTCCGTCGTGTATTCCACCTGACCCGTCTCGCTCAGCAGATAGAAGTGGCCGTTCAGATTGAGGTTGGAAAAGACCTGTTCGATCGCCTGCGGGCGCAGTTCGATCTTCAGGATTTTCTCCCATTTGCTCGGACCGAGATAGGCGAAATTGTTCATCCGGCGCACGATCACGAAGGTGTCGCGGACGTGCTCTTCGGGCAGGATCCGGTTCTCGCGCGACGTCCGGATCAGGACGGGGGTCGAGCCTTTCACGGTCTCCAGTTCCCGGTACCAGTCGGAATTCCGGACCTGGTACGTGAGGTTGCCGACTCCCCCGGAATGGAGCAGCGTCGGGTTGTCCAGATAGATCTTGATGTTCTGCATGGACGTGTAGAGCGGGGTGTAGCTGTTCAAAATTTTGCGGAAATAGGAGTCATATGCGGCGATATAGTCCAGCGGACTCTCATACTCCGTCTCCAGAATCTCATTCAGCAGGTAGTCCGTGATGAACACGTCGGACACGCGGACCGCAATGTCGATCTCCGCCCGGAAATCGTTCCGCACCTGCTCGAGGGCGCGCGAAATATCCCGCATGCGCTGGTTCTTCACGTTGTTCGTCGTCACCTGGTAGAAGACGGCGTTGGTCAGCACGATCGGCAGCAGCACGCAGAAAATGTACACGATCAGCATCTTGTTGCGCAGGCGGATGTTGTCGAGCCTGAGCGGCAGCGGCAGTCTCATGAGTCTCTCCCCTTGTTCCAAAGCGGTTTCGAAAAACCGGGCACCTCTATCATACATAATCCGGCCGTCGGGGGAACAGCCAATGAGAGGAAGCAAACGCGAAAAGGCCCGGCATGCGAAATGCCGGACCTTCGGAATGAAGAGCCTCGCGGATCGGCCGGTTGCGGATCGGAAGCCGGTTCCGCAGGTTTGCGATCGGCGACCGGCCGCGATTACCGCGGCGCGCGAACGATGCGCGGATCCGTGAAAATGTCTTTCTCATCCAGGCTGAGCGAGGAAAATTCGCTCACCACCGCGCCTTCGTCTCCCGCCTGAAACCAGTGTTTGACGTCGGGCGGAATCGTGTACTGGTCGCCGGGATGAAGGATGATCTCATGGAACACGGTATAGTAAGCCTCGTCCCCTTGCGGCGGCGAACATTTCCGGTTTTCGGTCGGTTCGCCTTCCACGTACAGGTAAACGACGCCATAGCGGCAGCGGAACGTTTCCTGCTTGCCGGGATTGCTTGCGTCGATCGGCGGATGCCGATGTTCCGCGCAGGTCTGTCCGGGGAACAGGACAAGGTCCTTCGCGCAATACCTTGGACAATTGACATACGTGAACAATTGCAAGCCGGTTCGTTCCAGATCTCCCAGTCCGAAATCGGCGATTTCGATGTTCCGGACCTCTTCTTCCGTCAGCACCACGCCGGCCTTTTTCAAATATTCGACGGTCCGCGCGCGGGCTTGTTCTCGTTGCTGTTCGCTGATCAAGGCCGCTCTCCCCCTGTTTCATTAGTATAAGCCGCTTTTGCCTGCGGAACCGAACAGTTGCATCTTCCGGAGGACGAGTTGTTTCGCGTTTCTTCTCTCCTCTTACCCTTGAACTCTTTCATGTCTGATGTCTTTGAAGCCGATCAGCCGGAACCGGAACGGACGCCGGAACGCGAAGGCGAACCTAGACGAGGCGCAAATCCACCCCCTTGTCTTCAAAAATCTTCACCCAGTAATCCGACAATCCGTTGTCCGCCACGACCATGTCCACGCTGTCGATGGTGGCGAAAAGATTCATCGAGCGTTTGCCGAACTTGGACGAGTCGGCCATGATGCACGACAGTTCGCTCGATTGAATCATCAACTGTTTCGTTTCGGCATCGGAGAAATTGAAGGTGCTGAATCCGCTCTCGATCACGCCGGTCGTTCCGACAAACGCCTTGTTGACGTACAACCCTTCGAGGAACATCTTCGACTTGCTGCCCAGGAACGCCTGGGAGTTGATCCGGAACTCGCCGCCGGCCATGTACAGCGATACATTGCGCGCATAGCGCAAAGCCCAGGCCGTCGTGAGGGAATTGGTGATGACGGTGACGTTCTGAAGCGATGATTCGGCCAATGCCACCGCGAGACAATGCGCCGTCGTCCCCGAATCCAGGAAGATGGAATCGTTGGAGGAAATGAGCGTCAGGCAAAATTCCGCAATCCGCTTTTTCTCCTCCATGGACTGCGATTCGCGCTGCACGGGCAGTTCCTCGCGCACATAGCGGATTCCTCCGTGGTACCTCTGGAACAAACCGCTCTGCTCCAATTTCTTCAAATCTCTGCGAATGGTCATGTCCGATACCTGAAACTCATCCGCCAAATCTTGCACGGACAAGCTCCCCTTTTTCATGATCAATTCCGAAAGTTTCTTGAGCCTTGCTTCAGAAGACATCGTTCCATCTCCCCGATAACGACTAGACAATAATACTTATACAGCATCTGTCAGAATAAATCAAGCAAAACAAACATACCAAACAATCATTCGAACAGATTTAGCAATTATGTGTTTAATTTGTTCGTTTTTCTGTTGACAAACAAACACAGCCTGTTTAATCTTTGAATTGGAACGAACAAGAGCATGCCGGGGGGTGGTCTATGGCGTTCGGATGAACCGGCGACAGGATGCGGTTTGATCAGACACAACCAAACATTGCCGCAACGCAACTACTGCTTGAAATTCAATAACGGACAAGGACTTGATAGGAACATGCTGACAACGATGACCAATCTTCTTCGCGTGGCTTACCGGGAGAAATTTGCGGTGGGCGCCTTCAACATCGCGAACAGCGAATTTCTGAAAGCGGTTATTCAGGTGGCGGAACAAGAGCATTCCCCCGTCATCCTGCAAATTCATCCGAATGAAATCGATCTGATGGGAGACGACTTTGCCGCGTATTGTGTCCAGGCGGCCAATCGGGCGAGCGTTCCGGTCGTCCTTCATCTGGATCACGGCCGCCACGTCCATGACATCGTCCGGGCGATCCGGAACGGATTTACTTCCGTCATGATTGACGGTTCGCATTTGCCCTATGAGGAGAATGTGGCGCTGACCCGAGCCGTGGTGGAAATCGCCCGCGCGCAAAACATTTCCGTTGAAGGCGAGCTGGGAACCATCGGAAACACGGGGACGGGTTCGGAGGGCGGTGCCGACGAGATTTTGTACACGGATCCCGACCAGGCGAAAGACTTCGTGGAACGCACCAAGGTGGACACCCTTGCCGTCGCCATCGGCACCTCCCACGGTTTTTATCCGAAGTCGATGAAACCGAAGCTCCAGATTGACCGGCTCATCCAGATCAATGAAAAAGTCAATCTGCCGCTCGTCTTGCACGGAGGATCCGACAATTCGGAAGAAGACATCCGGGAATCGACGAAGCACGGAATCGCCAAAATCAACCTCTCCAGTGAAATGAAACGGGCATTTTTCAACGAACTGCGCAAAACCTTGAACGACAATCCGAGCGGGTACGAACCGGATGCGCTCTTTCCAAGCCCGACGGAAGCGGCCAAGGCGGTCATCTCGCACAAGATGCGTCTGTTCGGCTCGGCGGGAAAAGCAGATTTGTATCAACCCACACAACTTTGAGCATTTCAGGAGGGTCTGCGACAATGCTTAAATTGAAAGCAGTTCACAACAAGTCTCTTGCCATGCTGATGATGGCTTTGTTGCTTGTTCTGACGGCTTGCGGAAGCAACAACGCCTCGCCGTCCGGCACGTCCGGTTCGTCCGGCTCCCCGACAAGCTCCGGCAGTTCCGGCAGCTCCGGCAACAGCGGCGGCGGTTCGGACATCACCCTGGAATTCCAGCAATGGTGGGGCGTTGAACTTCCGGACGGAGCGCTGCAGGAGATCGTCGACGGCTTCACCGCCCAGACGGGCATCAAGATCAAGCTGCTGAGCAACCCGTACGCGGACACGAGAACGCAGATCGCGGCCGGCGCCGCCGCGGGCACGATGGCTGACGTCGTCGGTCTCGACGGCTCCTGGGTATACGACTTCGCGAAACAGGGCGCCATCGCCAACCTGACCGCGTTGATGCAAGCCGACGGCTATGACGACAGTCAATTGTCCGACCAAATCCGGGTTGACGGCAACACCTACATGATCCCGGTCGTCAACTTCGCCTATCCGATGTACGTGAACCTGGATCTGGTAAACGAAGCGGGCGTCAGCATCCCGGCCAACTGGACCGAATTCGTCAATGCCACCAAGACGATCAAGGAAAAGACGGGCAAAGCCGGATGGGCGATTCCGCTGTCCACCGAATCCCCCAGCGGGATTCAAAACAACTTCATGAGCTGGCTGTGGGCTTCCGGCGGCTCGATGCTGAAAGACGGCAAACCGAACCTGGCGGGCAACGCCGACCTGATCGCCACCCTGGAATTCGTAAAGCAACTGTTTGACAACGGCGTCGTCGCGCAAGGCGCGTACGCGATGAAAGAACCGGACATGGTCGAGGAGTTCACGAACGGACGCGTGGCGTTCATGACCGACTCCCTGGCGCATCTGACCACCATCAAGAGCGAAGCGCCGGACCTGAATATCGATTTCATCCCGATTCCGGTCAAAGACGGCTACACCGGCAAGAGCGGCATGGACGTGGCCAACTGGGGCATCGGCATCGCCGAAAACAGCAAATACAAAGCCGAAGCCATGAAATTCATCGAATATATGATGAGCCCGGAAGTCAACGCCAAACTTGCCGTGCTGGCCAACGCCTTCCCCGGCAACATCCATGCGCAGCCTGACTATCCGGCGGACAACACGCTGTTCCTGAAAGCCTACGATATCTATCAAGCCGGTTATGCGATCAACGAATTCACCGGCCTGCCGACCTCGGAAGAGCTGATGCGCCAATTCGACGAACAGCTGCAGCTTTACCTGGACGGCGACACCAAAACGGCTGCGGAAATGCTCGAAAAAACGCAGGAGATCTGGGTCAAGGCATTCAAATGACATGACACAACCGGTTCGCACGGCCAGAATGCATGTCGGGGGATGTATGTTTGCCATACATCCCCTCCTTCGGAAAGGTGGTTGCGGCGGGTGAATACCAACTCGATCAACATGCGCAAACCGGACTCGCCCACGTTGCGGAAAAAGACCGAGCCGTATCTGTATCTTCTCCCGACCCTTTTGTTGATGTGCGTGCTCTTGATCATTCCGATCATCATGGTCATCCGGTATTCGTTCTATGACAACGTCATTATCAACAAGAACCCCGTTTTCGTCGGACTTGAAAACTTCAAGCTCATCTTTGAAAATTCGACGTTCGTCGTAGCCGTCAAAAATACGGCCGTCTTTGTCGGCGGCAGCATCGTTTTTCACATGATTCTCGGTCTCGCCTTCGCGGTGGTCCTGAACACGAAATACTTGCACAGGAGAACGAAAGCCGTTTCCCGGGTATTGCTTGCGTTGCCCTGGATGTTCACCGCCTCCGTCATCGCCATCCTTTGGAAAATGATGATGAATCCGAACGGCGTCATCAACTACCTGCTGAGCGTGGCGAACCTCGGCGGCAGCCACATCGAATGGCTGGCTTCCCGGGATTTCGCGCTGTTCTCCATTACGCTCATTAATATTTGGGCCGGATATCCGTTCTACATGGTCAGCCTGCTCGCCGGGCTGCAAGGGATCCCGAACGATCTCCACGAAGCCGCCGCGATCGACGGCGCCAACGTCAGCCAGCGGTTTTTCCGCGTCACCCTTCCCCAACTGAAGCCCATCATCATCAGCTTGGTCATGTTGGATTTCGTCTGGACGATCCAGCAGTTCGCATTGATCTGGATGACGACGGGCGGAGGACCGATCAATGCCACCGAGATGATGAGCACGTTTATCTATAAACTCGGATTCAGCAAGTACGAATATGCCCAGGCGTCGGCAAGCGCCGTCATCTTGCTGGTCGTGTGCACCATCGTCGCGATCTTTTACGTACGCCACCAGAGAGGACAGGAATGACATGGTCGGAGAAAACAAGTGGTATCTCAAGGCGTTCGCCATCGTTGTGCTGATTTTCGGGATCTTGTACGCGGGCTTTCCCGTCCTGTGGATGTTCCTGAACTCGTTCAAACCGAACGCCCGGATTTTTGCCTGGCCGCCGGTCTGGATTTCCGAGAAATTCTCGCTCGACGCCTACATGGAGATCTTCAAAGATCCGGAAAAGGTCCGCTACTTCATCAACAGTTACCTCATCGCCTTTGTCGTGGTCGTCCTGACCATCATCGTCAGCATTCTGGCCGCGTACAGCTTCAGCCGGTTTGACTATCCGGGCAAAAAGATCGTCAACACGCTGATCGTCAGCGTTCAGGCCGTGCCGCCGATCGTCCTGCTCATTCCGTATTTGAGCCTGATCGTCACGTTCAGGCTGCACAACACGTACGGCGCGCTGATCCTGACGTACATGCTGCTGACGCTGTCCTACGCCATCATCATGATGACGGGTTATTTCAACACGCTGCCGAAGGAATTGGACGAAGCCGTCATGATCGACGGCGGGTCGCGGTTCCGGGCGCTGTGGCAAATTCTCGTTCCCCTGGCCACGCCGGGATTGTTGGCGGTCGGCATGTACACCTTCATGCTGTCCTGGAACGAATACCTGTTTGCCCTGGCGCTGACGAAAACGAACGACGTCCGCACCGTTCCCGTCGGCATCAGCTTGCTGATGGGTCAACACGCATACGAATGGAACCAGATGATGGCCATGAGCGTGCTCGGGTCATTGCCGATTCTCGTCCTGTTCCTGTTCTTCCAGCGGTACTTCATCGCCGGCATGACTTCCGGCGCCGTCAAACATTGATCCGCATTGCTTCAAGCACATGCCGAAATGCGACAGAGGGAGCAACATGATCATTCATAACAAGTACATCGACCTGTTCGAAAAAATGGAGCAAACGATCGGCGCGCGCAAAACGGCCGGCATCTGTCCCGCGATGGGCTATACGAGCAATCTGGACATTCTGTGCGACTTCCGGATCGATGTGTTGAACCGCCTGCTGGAGACGCACATGCCGGACGCGGATTTGAACGCGCTGCAGCCGGCGAAGTACATCAAGACGGCGGAAGATTTCATTTCCACCGTCGTTCATTATTGCCGCAACGGCATCGGCGGGGAAGTGGACATCGAGGACTTCGCCGTCATCGAAAACCTGTTTGACACGAAACCCGGCATCGGAGGAACGTCGGCGCAAGCCGCCATGGCGCTGGCCGCGGTGGGCTGCCCCTCCGTCATCCATCTGACCGACGATTCCCGGGAAGTGTGCGGCCTCCTTCATTCGCCGTACATCCGAACCGTGTCGCCGGACGGGGAACTGATCCATACGGACCGGGTGAACCAGCGGCGGGAGCAGGAGATCCACTACATCATCCAGTTCGAAAAAGGGGACGTCATCCGTTCCCGCGGCCAGACCGTCGAAATCCCCGCGTCCAACCGGTTGATCGTGACCAGGGTCACCGTCAACGCATTCGTGCCCTTCTCGCAGCCATATTTTGACTACATCGAAAGGCACGCCAAATCCATCAGCAGCAACGTGCTGTCCAGCTTCAATTGCATCAGGGACGAACGGGTGCTGCGGGAACGGCTGGACGCGGTCACACGGCACGTCAGGGCGTACAAGAAGAACAACCCGGCCGGCGTCACCTTTTTCGAAGATGCCCACTACCACAGCCTCGATATCCGGAAACTGTGCATCGAAACGCTGTACCCCGAAGTGGACATCGTCTGCATGAACGAAGAGGAGCTGGCCCTCACGCTGGGCATGTACGACCGCCCGGTCGACATCGGGGACATCCTCTCCTGCATCGAGGGCGTCTTCTTCCTCAAGAACCTTTTCAGTGTCAAAAAAGGCATCATCGTGCATACGAAGGATTATTCGATGTATGCGGGCGACGAACCGGGAGCCGACATCGAGAGCGGACTGATCTACGGAAACCTGATGGCCACCGCCAAGGCGATGTACGGCTCATACGGAACCCGGGAACAGATCTTCGAAGTGATGAAGCTGCCCTTGAGCGAAAAAGGGCTGCGCCACCGCGAACGGGCCATGGCGAGCCCGTATGCGGCCAAAACCGCCATTGTCCCCACCAAATATATCGACAAGCCGAAATATACGATCGGCTTGGGCGATTCCTTCGTGGGCGGCGTCCAGATCTGTTTCATGTAGAACGCGAAGGCCATAAAAAAAGGTCCGGCATGCGGAATGCCGGACCTTCTGTCGATCGGTGAGCCTCGGAAGGCTTCTAGTTGCGGATCAGGTAATCGAACGCGCTGAGCGCGGCGGTCGCGCCCGATCCCATGGAGATGATGATCTGCTTATAAGCGCTGTTCGTGCAGTCGCCCGCGGCGAATACGCCAGGGATGGCCGTCGCGCCGCGGCTGTCGACGACGATCTCGCCCATGCGCGTGCGCTCGAGCACGCCTTCCAGCCATTCGGTGTTCGGCACGAGACCGATCTGGATGAACACTCCGTCCATCGCGACATGGTGTTCTTCGCCGGTGGCGCGGTCGACGTACGCAATGCCTTCCATCTTGCTGCCCCCGGTGATCTCCTTCACCTGCACGTTCCTGTGGACCGTGACGTTCGGCAGGCTGTAGAGCCGGTCCTGGAGCACCTGGTCCGCCTTCAGTTCCGGCAGAAACTCGAACACCGTCACATGCGCCGCGATGCCGGCCAGGTCGATGGCCGCCTCGATGCCGGAGTTGCCGCCGCCGACGACCGCCACCTGCTTGCCGGCGAAGAGCGGACCGTCGCAGTGCGGGCAGTACGCCACGCCCTTGTTCTTGAACTCCGCTTCGCCCGGCACGTTCAGGTTGCGCCAGCGCGCGCCCGTCGCGATGATGACCGTCTTGCTCTTCAGCACGGCGCCGTTGTTCAGCGTAACCTCGATGAGCTCTTTCTTCTCGAGCTTCTCCGCCCGCACCGACTTCATGATGTCGACCGGGTACTCCTTCACGTGCTCTTCCAGCGCGGCGGCAAGCTTCGGGCCCTCCGTGTGCTTCACGCTGATCAGATTCTCGATGCCCAGCGTGTCGTTCACCTGGCCGCCGAAACGGTCGGCGACAATGCCGGTGCGGATCCCTTTGCGCGCGGCGTAGATCGCGGCGCTCGCGCCCGCCGGCCCGCCCCCGATGACGAGGACATCGAACGGCTCCTTGTTCGCGAATTCCGCCGCGTCGGCGGACGCGCCCAGCTTGTTCAGAATATCGTCGAGCGTCATCCGGCCGCTCTCGAAGAATTCGCCGTTCAGGTAGACCGTCGGCACGGCCATGACTTCCTTGCGCTCGACTTCTTCCTTGTAGGCGGCGCCGTCGATCATCGTGTGGGAGATGCCCGGATTCAGCACGCTCATGATGTTGAGCGCCTGCACGACATCCGGACAGTTGTGGCAGGACAGGCTGACGTACGTCTCGAAACGGTGCTCGCCTTCGATCGCCTTGATCCGTTCGATCGCCTGCTCGTCGATCTTCGGCGGGCGTCCGCTCACTTGCAGGAGTGCCAGGACGAGCGAGGTGAATTCATGGCCGAGCGGAACGCCGGCGAACACGATGCCGGTATCCTCGCCCGGGCGGCCCACACTGAAGCTCGGCGTGCGGGCCAGCTCCGCCTGTTCGACCGTAATACGAGAAGACATGCCGGCCAGCTCGTCCAGCAGGTCCAGCATGTCTTTCGATACGTGATCCGAACCGGCGCTGACCTTGATCACAACGTCGCCTTCCAGAAGCTGCAGATACTGCTGCAGTTGTGCTCGAATGTCCGCGTCCAGTTTCATGTCCGGGTGGCTCCTCAGATTTTGCCTACCAGGTCGAGGCTCGGCTTCAGCGTCTCGCCGCCTTCTTCCCACTTCGCCGGGCAGACTTCGCCCGGATGGTTCCGCACGTATTGCGCCGCCTTGATCTTGCGGACCAGCGTGCTGGCGTCGCGGCCGATGCCGTCGGCGTGGATCTCGACAGCCTGAATGACGCCGTCCGGGTCGATGATGAACGTGCCGCGCTGAGCCAGACCCGTCGTTTCGTCCAGCACCTGGAAGTTGCGGGAGATTTCATGGGACGGGTCGCCGATCATGATGTATTCGACCTTGCCGATGGCTTCCGAGGTGTCGTGCCATGCTTTGTGCACGAAGTGCGTATCCGTGGAGACGGAATAGACTTCAACGCCCAGCTTCTTCAGCTCGGCATAGTGGTTCTGCAGATCTTCCAGCTCCGTCGGGCACACGAACGTGAAGTCCGCCGGGTAGAAACAGACGACGCTCCATATGCCTTGAAAATCCGCATCCGACACTTCGAGGAACTTGCCGTTTTGATAGGCTTGCGCCTTGAACGGCTGCACTTGGCTTCCAACCAATGGCATAGGTCTCTCTCCTCCTGTTTCTTTGTTTCATATTATTTTAGTCTATTTATTTATTTAAACTAACTCAAAACAAGTGTCAAATCGAAAGTTTCTTTGTAACAAAATTGACAATTTTTCTTGGGCTTCCGTCCCAACAACGTCAGTTGTATCCAACCTGTGCGGTCCGCAATTGCCTCATTATTCCATTGTGGCCGGTATGCGCGCAAGTTATTCACGGTCCGACTCCATTTCTTTGCATGTTTTGCGGCCTTGCTAAATCGTTCTCCGCAGTTTGACGACGCATTCCGCAAGCGCGGGCGTCGTATATTCAATGTAATTCACGGAACCGCTGTAGTTGAGATAACTTTCATAACGCGTGCGGAGGTAAGGCACCTGGATGTAATCCAGCACCCGATCCCGGGGCACCCATCGGCACTCGCTCGTTTCGCCGGATGCGGCCAAATGTCCGCCGACGGCCCGGCAGGCAAAATCGAAACCGACCTTGGTCGGAACATCCGTCACACCGTCGTACCATTTGTGAATCCCCGTATTGGACACGACGTTGACCAGATGGCCGACCTCGGCGTCAATTCCGCTTTCTTCCTTGATTTCGCGAATCAGGCCGTCGATCAGATTCTCCCCGACTTCCGTTATACCGCCGGGAATTACCCATCCTTCATCCTTGACTTTGACGAGCAGAAGATTGCCGTTCCCGTCTTCCACGAAACCGCCCGCCGATACAATATGGGTCGGAAAACGCATCGCCGCACCTCCTCTTTCGTCCCCTTTCGCGCTATCGGACCTTCCCGCACACACCCTTCATTCGCGGCAGCGCGGTCATGGGGGATCCGGCTATTCCTTCAGGAACGGAGCAAAATCGCACGCCGGCGGCTGATTCTTCCCGCTTCCGTGCTTCCGCTCGGCGACCTCGCCGCCGTATCGTTCTCCCCATTCATGCATGGCCAGCAGGATCGGTTTCAGCGTCCGGCCGAAATCGGTCAGCGCATACTCCACCTTCGGCGGTACCTCCTGGTAGATGGTCCGGCTGATGATGCCGTCCGCCTCCAGTTCCCGCAGTTGCAGCGTCAAAATCCGTTGTGTAATCTCCGGGAGCTCGCGTTTGATTTCCGTGAACCGCCTCTTCTTTTCGGCCAGCAAGCCCAGGATGATGCCCTTCCATTTTCCCCCGATCACATCCAGGGTAACTTCCATGGGGCAGCCGTAAGGCATATTCCCCTTCCCCACACGCATCCACCCGCCGTTCGATCGTTCCATAATTGTTACTATAGCACAATAATGTGCGTTATTGCATTTCGCCGCGGGGCTTTCTATATTTAGATCGTCGCTTTCCGGAAAACGGCGCATAATCTCCCCGAGAGGTGGTGCCGGTTGAGCAATACTCGGAATAATAACTGGATTGTACTTGCGCTTATGGTCTGCGTCTTCGCCAGCACGACGGGCGAGTTCGTCATCGCGGGGATTCTCCCCGCGATCGCGGATGACCTTAAGGTCTCGATTTCGGCCGCCGGACTGCTCGTCACCGCTTACGCGATCGGCATGATTGTCGGCGGTCCGCTGCTTACGGCGTTCACCGTCCGCTTCTCCCGCAAACCGCTCATGATCTGGCTCATTGCGGTGTCGGTGATCGGGAATTTGGCGTCGGCTGCCGCGCCGGGTTATCCCCTTCTGTTCGCGGCGCGGATCCTCACGTCGCTGGTGACTTCCACGTTCTTCGCCAATGCGATCGTCATCGCGGCTTCCACCGCTCCGGAGGGAAAACAGGCGTCCGCGGTGTCCAGGCTGGCGTTCGGCATGAATCTGTCGATGATACTTGGCGCGCCGATCGGGACATTCATCGGCACCCACACGGGGTGGAGGGCCACCTTCCTGGCGATCGCCCTGTGCGGCGCCGTCGGATTGCTGCTGGTGGCCCGGCTGGTCCCGAATCTCCCGCATGAATCTCCCCGGACCTCCGTCCGGTCGGAATGGCGGGTTTTCCGCAGCCCCGACGTGCTGATCGCCATCGCCGTCACCGCCATCGGCAATGCCGGACAACTGGCCGCCTTCACCTACCTCTCGCCGCTGCTCACCGACGTCAGCGGATTCGGCGAGGAGTCGGTCGCCCTGTTGCTGCTGGCGTACGGAGTGGGCGCGACGCTCGGCAATTTCATCGGCGGCCGGTTGTCCGACCGCGCGCCGATGCCGTCGCAGGTGTCCCTGCTGGCATCGCTTGCCGCCTGCCTGCTCCTGTTCGGCCTGTTCGGCTCCGTCGCGTCCGTTGCCGCCATCCTGGTCTTCCTGATGGGCGCGCTTGCCTTCTCGGTCATCCCCGGCATGCAGACCCGGGTGTTCGCGACCGCCCGGTCCGCGCCGACGCTCGCGATCGCCGTCAACGCTTCCGCTTATCAGCTTGCGGCTGCTCTGGCCGCGTGGTGGGGAGGCGCGATCATCCATTTGGGCTTCGGGCTGAAGTCCATCTATTTCGCGGGCGCGTGCGTGAAGGCCGCCGGCATTCTGCTGAGCGGCTGCGCCTGGCTTCGGGACCGCCAGACGCGGCATATCGGCGAGCCGGGCTCAATCTGAGCCTCTTCCGATGCCGGCTTTGGCAAGATGACGGTTCGGTTCCAGCCACCTGAAGGTGGCTGGAACCATACGCTGAAACATCCGCCGGCGCGAACGTCCGCTGTAAAAAAAAGGTTGACATTCGGGCTCTCTCCGCATATATTAGTTGCACATACAAAATAAAAGCGGTGATTCCCATGGCAGACGATCGCTTCCTGGAAACTTGCTTATTCTTCACGGCGAACCGCCTGGGTCGGATCATTACGAAAATCGCGGAGGAAGAATTCGCGGAGACGGGTCTTACCCCGATGTACGGCTATTTGATCCGGCTGGCGATCGGAAGCCCCGGCATCTCCCAGAAGGAACTCGCCGAGAAGCTGTCCGTCGCTTCCTCGACGCTGACCCGCTTCGTCGACAAGCTGGAAGCGAAGAAATTGGTGCAGCGCCGGGTGCTCGGAAAAACCGTGCAGGTGTATCCGACCGACAAGGCGATCGCGATGAAAGAAGCCCTCCTTCGCGCGTCGCACAATCTTCACGAGCGCCTCGACGCCATTCTGGGCAAAGAAACCGCGGCAACCATCACGGAAGCCGTCCTGAAGACAAGCAAACGTCTGGAGCAGCAGTGAACGCAATCATTTTATTTTGTATGTACAACTAACGAATGGGAGGAACTCGCTGTGCATGCAACCGGTAAGCTCAAGTGGCATTATGGATGGGTTGTGGTGGCGTTAACGTTTGCAACGATGGTGGTGTCTGCCGGGGTTCGCTCCATGCCGGGCGTTCTGATGCTGCCGCTCGAAGATGAGTTCGATTGGAGCCGAAGCGCGATTTCCAGCGTGATGTCCGTCGGGCTTTTTCTGTACGGCATGATGGGACCGTTCGCCGCTTCGCTGCTGCAGAAATACGGCATCCGGCGCGTCACCGTGTTTTCATTGTCCCTGCTCGCGGCCAGCCTGGCCTTGACGCCGCTCATGAAGACGCTCTGGCAGTTCGAACTGATGTGGGGACTCTTGTCCGGACTGGCGACCGGGATGATGGCGAACGTGCTCGGCGTCACGGTCGCGGGCAACTGGTTTGCCGAGCGAAGGGGGCTCGTCGTCGGCATCCTGACCGCCAGCGCGGCGAGCGGACAATTGATTTTTCTGCCCATGCTGGCGAAGATCATCTCGACCGAAGGTTGGCGCTATGCCATCTTTACCGCCGCGGCGGCCGTTTTCCTCGTCCTGATCGCCGTGGCGGTCGGAATGCGGAATCACCCGTACGATATCGGCGCGGCGCCCTACGGCTCGGATGAGGTAACGAAACCCGCCGAGTTCAAGGGCCGGATATTCCTGACCCCGCTGCAGGTGCTGAAAGACGCTTCACGGAACTCCACCTTCTGGCTTCTTTCGGGCACGTTCTTCTTCTGCGGCGTCTCCACCCAGGGTCTGATCACCACGCACCTGATCCCGGCATGCGGCGATTTCGGGATATCGGAAGTGGTGGCGGCGAGCCTGCTCGCGTTCATGGGAATTTTCGACCTGATCGGCACCACGATGTCGGGGTGGCTGTCCGACCGGTTTGACAACCGCAAGCTGCTGTTCTGGTACTACGGCCTGAGGGGGCTGTCGCTCATTTTCCTGCCCCAGGCGCTCAGCGCCGGTCCGGCCACGATGATGGTGTTTTCGGTGTTCTACGGCCTCGATTGGCTGGCCACGGTGCCTCCCACGGTGAAACTGTCGATCCAGGAATTCGGAAAGGAACGGGGTGGCATGATTTTCGGCTGGGTCGTCGTCGCGCATCAAGTCGGCGCCGCCGTGGCGGCCTCCGCGACCGGCTTTGCGAGAGACTGGTTCGGCACTTACAGCGTCCCGTTCGTCGTCGCCGGGTTTATCTGCCTCTTCGCCGCGCTGATGTCGCTGCGCATTGCCAGGGCTAGAAAACTCGCTCATGCGTGACGGCGTGCGGCAACAGGAGGAAAAACGTTCCCCGATTGTGGTATGATGGGTGTAGTTGATTTCCAGACATCCAAAACACCGCACGATTGCGAGGATGGCACGCATTGAATACATTGAAAGTTGTTCTGGCCGCACTCGCCTATTCGGGGTATGCGCTCTTGTCTTATGTCATCGCGGTCGGCGCGGCAATATGGGCCTCTCCGCGCAATCATTTCGAGTATTTCTTCATTCTCGCGCTGATCGCGCTCTACCTGCTGCTCTATGCCGGTATTCTCCGCTTCATCCGGTCGTCCCGGACGGGCAGGTTTCGCGCGGTCAAACGGATTGCCGGACTCGCCGTATTCGGACTGATGTCCGCGGCAATGCTCATCCCCGGCAACCGCGACCGGCAGGATGCCGCCGCGCCGGAAACCCTTCAATACTGGTCGCTGCCGACGGGCTCCGTCCTTTCCTACATCCATATTGAGGCCGATGCGTCGGCCGGCGGGAGAAAATCAACCCCCGTTCTCTTCCTGCACGGAGGGCCGGGCATACCGGACTTGCCGGGAGATTCCCGCTATTTCGGCCGGCTTGCGCAAGACGGGTATGACGTTTATGTCTACGCTCAGGCAGGCTCCGGCTATTCGGCGCGCCTGGAAGATCCGACGCAGTACGGCGTGGAACGGGATGCGAGGGACCTGGAGGAAATTCGCAAGCGGATCGGGGCCGACAAGCTCATTCTGATCGGGCATTCCTACGGTTCGGAAGTGATCGCGAGATATATGGTCGATAACGGGGAGCATGTCGCCCGGGCCGCGTTTCTGTCGCCGGGCGCCATGGATCCTCTGGACCACAGCGATGCGGACTTGACCGATCGTCTCGACTCGAAGCAGAAATGGAGACTGTACCGCCACCTGCTGCATCCGCGGTCGCTCTTTGTGTACGGCTTGCTCCAAGTTCATCCGGATGTGGCCCGGTCTTTCGCTTCCGACGGCGAAATGGACCGGCGCTTCGAAGCGGTCTACGCCGCGACGGAGCCGGCCCTTCATTGTCCCGGCTACCAGGGGCATTCCGGGCTCGGCGGCCTCGGTTTCTACGCCAATCAGACGCCGCAATCCATGGCTTCCGAAAGCAGCTTCGATCCGAGGCCGTCGCTTTCGGAAAAGAACTTCACCTTGCCCGTCCTGATCGCGAAAGGCGGCTGTGACTACCTGTCATGGGAATCCGCGGAAGATTATCATCGTGTTTTCCCCAACAGCAAATTGGTGTACTTGTCCGATGCGGGACACAATCTGTACCAGGACAAGCCGGACGTGGTCATGGACATCTTGAGGGAGTTTCTGGAGAACGGCACCGGGAGGCTGCAAGGGTATGAAGGCCGCGTCCCGCCGGATGATTTTCAAGGGAGCGTTCGGAAGGAGACATGACCATGACCATGGGCATGAGATTGGCTGAGCGGAAGGATCTGAAGCCGCTGGCGCAATTGCTCGGGGAACTTGCCGGCCATCCGCTGAGCGAGGCGGAGGCGGAAGACCGGCTGCGCTTCTGCGAGAACAGCCCGTTCGATTTTCTCTACGTCTATGAAGAGGGCGGCGAAGTGCTCGGCGTCTGCGCGTTCCGGATCCGGGAGAATATCGAGGCGGTCAGCCGGTTCGGCGAAGTGTCCGCCATCGTCGTGCATCCCGGGGCCAGGCGGCGGGGCATCGGCAGGATCATGATGGATTTCATGGAGGAGCTTGCCCGGGAGAAGCAATGCCTCGGCCTGTGGCTGGTGAGCGGCTTTGGCCGCGAAGAGGAAGCGCATCGGTTCTACAAGGATTACGGTTTCCAGGTGACGGGCGCCCGTTTTGTCAAACGGTTCTGATGCGATTGCGCGATTTGCGCGATTTGCGCGATTCATGATCCATCACGCGACTCGGCGCCGGCGGCAGTCCGGCCGAGAAGATAAGCCAATCTTGCAGGGGGACGTAGCAAATGGTTCAACTGGAATACATGTCCGAAGACGAATTCGGTCTGATTGTCGAATGGTTTGGCCGGGAGAAACCGGATATGTTGCTTCAATGGGCAGGACCGACGTATACCTATCCCTTGACCGTCGGGCAATTATTGGATCATTACAGAGAAGGGATCAATCATGAGACTGCGAGAACCTTCGTCTACAAGATCCTGGATGAGTTGACCGGCGAAGCGGCGGGCATGATCCAGTTGGGCCGCATCGACCGGACGGCGGGAACGGCCGTCGTGGGACGCTTTTGGATTCAGGAGCATTTGCGGCACAAAGGCGTGGGTACCGCGGCACTTCGGAAATTGATCGACAAGGCCGCCCGGGAGTTTCAATTGCGGCAGTTGATCCTTCGGGTCTTCGACTTCAACCTGCCCGCCATCAAATGCTACGAGAAGCTCGGATTTCGGATCTGCGCCAGGAACGAAAAGGTATGCCAAGCTTCAAACGGCGAGTGGTGGAGCGAATATGAGATGCGGTTGATCTTGGACTAGGTCATGGCTGCGGCGGCAGCCGAATTCTATCGGGCGGCAATACTGCCTTCCTCCGTCAGATACACGCGCCGGTTCGGATTGTTGTTCAATCGCACGTTGCAGAGCTTCGCCTGGTTCTCGTCCAGGCTCACGATCTCCCATTCCGCCGGGGCTTCTGCGCCTCTCTCCTTCAGGAAAGCTTCCGCTTCCGCTTCGGCGGATTCCCGGTCCCCCCACAGCTTCACGCCATGGTACGGGAGATCGTAGACGTTCCGCAACGTGCAGGAGAAGAGCTCGGACGTCGTTCTGTTTTTCAGGGCAAAAGGCATATTCGTCACGCTCCATTCGCCGCCATTATACCACAACTGTTCACACATTCGCCGTCTATTCAATCTTCACCGGCCGCTCCGGAATTTTCCCCTCGTTGATCGCCGTCAGCAGCTCATCCAGCCGCGAAATGCTGAACGGCTCGCGCCCGGCGACCTGACGGATCTCTGCGGCGCTCCACCACTTGATGTCCAGGAGCGTATCCTTCTCCAGCTCCGTCATGTTGCCCAGCTCGAGTTCTTGCCCCGCCACCCGAACCAGATAATAACGCTCATGGCTCAGGACCGTACGCCCCTCGATTTCGAGTACGATTTCCTTCGTCCAGACCCACGGCCCGATCTGGTCAAGCTTGACGCCCGTCTCTTCAAAAACTTCCCGCTTGAGCGCTTCTTCGAAGCTTTCGCCCTCTTCCAGCCCGCCGCCCGGCGTCACCCACCACGTCTTGCTGCCGAAGATGAATTTGAGCAGCAACATTTCACCCCGTTCGTTGACCATGACAGCCCGGGCCGAGTTGCGGATATTCATGACAGTCCCCTTTCTTCCGTTCATTAAAAGTTTTCTTCACCATTAACCGATCCCTGTCTACGGAGTACTCGCTACTTTATACCCAAATTTCCCAAACAATCTTTACTGCCCCTGCCTGACGAAGTATAATTTTCGACATCAAGCCAGACGGAGTTTCCCCATGCACATTCAGAAACTGTTGATCGAGCGAAACGGGGCGTTGTTTGTCGGCCGCAAAGATTTGCTCGACGCCATGCTTCAACATATTTCGTCTTCCGATTGGAAAATCCTTCATCTCCACGGACCCGGAGGAATCGGCAAGACCACGCTGCTCCGGCGGTTCGCCGCCGATCTGTCCGACGGTAAATGTCTGTACGTGGATGATCATACGCTACTTCCGGGCATCCTGGATCCGGCCATGCCCGATGCGGGAGCACACATCGGCGATGAAGCGCGGCTGAACCGCATCATCGATTCGCTCCACGAAAGGGCGGACCGCTCCGGCGGACTCGTGCTGGCCGTCGACGGGTTCGAACCGTGGAGCCCCGCCGCTGACTGGATGCGGGAGCAACTGCTGCCCGGCCTCCAGCCAGACAAAGTCAAACTCGTCACGGCCGGACGACAACCTCTGTCGGGACACTGGCAGGAGAACGGTTGGCAGCTGCTCGTAACCAATCTGGCCGTAACGCCCCTCGAGCCGGCGGACATCCGCCGGTACGCGGCTGTCCGGGGGATCATGAAAGCGGATACAATCGAGAAACTGGTCCGGTTTTCGAAGGGCTTGCCGCTGGCCATGTCGCTGGCGAGCGAACTCATCCTGCGCAACGGCCACTCCGATTTCCCGCAGCCAGTGGAACAGCACGCCCTGATCAGCATGCTGGCCGGACGACTGATGCGCGAGATTGCCGGCACGCCGCTCGAACGGTATGCGGAAGCGGCTTCGGTCGTGCTCAAGTTCGACCAGGAACTGCTGCAGACGGTGCTTGGCGAACCTGTTGCCACGGACCAGTTCCGCGAGTTCTGCAGCCTGCCCTTCGTCGTCATGCGGCAGGACCGCTGGGCGCTGCATGATGCCGTGCGGGAATGGATCACGGCCGATTTCCAGAACCGCAAGCCGCAGTCCCGGCAGGAAATCCGGCGGAACGCGTTCATAGCGCTCAAGGCGAGAAGCGCCCTCCATCCCGCCCTGCAAGATGAGATCGGCTTCGAACTGATCTATCTGCTTGACTCTCCGTTCATTCGCGGGTTCTGCTTCCAGCCGGACAACCGGCTGGACTTTCGGCCTGTCGGAGCCGGCGATCTGGACCGGCTGGAACAGCTGTCCTCGCCCATCTGCGCGCCGGCGGTGGCGCCGACCCGTCCGATTCGCATCTGGCACCGCTCATTCGGCCGCTGTGGCGCATGCAGCCGGATGCTTTCCTCGGGCTTTGGCAGGATGATCAGCTGCGCGCGTTCATTGCCTGCCACCGGCTCACGGATGAAGTGAGAGAGCTGCTGGGGAGCCATCCGATCACGCGGCGTGCCGTCGAATGCGCCCGGACGGACGAGCCGACCTGCATCATGTGCCTGTCCGGCGCGGAGCCGGAGACGGAGACGCTGGCAAGCGGCAACATGGCACAAGTGATGCCCGGCCTGCTTCGGGACAAGGCGTGCTACATCAATTTGCTCCCGCCCATGGAGTGGGAGTCGTATCTGACCGTACTCGGATACGATCGGTTCCCGGAAGCGGATTCCCTGAGTCTCAGCGGAATGCCTTACCACGCGTACAAGATCGATTTGACCGTCGAAAATCTCATCAGCAAAATCGAGCGCATCTTGTCGCGCCTGGCGGAACAAGCGGAACCGCCGGCCACCGCGTTCGATCCCCCCGCCCGGATGTCTGACACACTTGGAATTCCGGGCGGGGAGCCGGACGCCTCGTTCCGGGAAACCCTCGACCGGATCGGCCGCTTCCTGAAACGATACCACAAGCTGCCGCAATACCCGGAGTACGCCCGCGAATTTCTGCCGCTGCTGCCGACGGAATGCCGCGGGTTGCACGACGAAGCGATCGTCCAGGCGCTCATGGCGCGCACGCAGTCCATCCAGGAGCGGCTGCGCGCCGGCAATCCGGAGGAACAGCGGATGAGCCGGATTCTGCGCTACGCGTACATCCAGAAGATCGGCACCCACGAGGCGGCGGCCGAACTGCTCGACATTCCCGTCCCCAGCTACTACCGCTATCTGCGCGCTGCGGTCCGCCGATTTGCCTTTGAGTGGATCAACCTTCCGTGAGACCGGCACACGCCCATGCCAAAAGGCCGATGGTTCTTATCCATCGGCCTTTTCCGCGCGTATGCGGTTTTATTTGACAAGCACCGGTTCCCCGACGATCGTCAGGCTGCCCTGCGCCCAAATTTCGAGCGTGTGGACATCCTCGATGTCCAGTTCGACTTCATACAGATTGCCGTATGCCGCGTTGATCCGCTTGAGGAGATATTGATTGCTTTGCTCCTTGAATTCGATGACCGGCGGGGAGGACATATAGTTGCCTTCCTCGTCCTTCATCTCGTCGATCCGGAAGGTCGCCTTGAACTTCTTGTATTCATAGTTCACCGGAATGAAGAGGCTGATTCCCGCATAATACTCGGGTTCGCCGGCGTAGCCGTACGCAAACGTCCTGCCCGGCGCACGGTTCAGATATTCGGGCGTACGGCTGGCCACCCGGTAGAGATCTTCGCCGCCCTGCGTATATTCCGGCGTGACGCGGATGACCTGCTCCTGGTTGCCGGACGGTTGGCCGCTTTTTTCACCCAGATAGACCGTCTTCGTATTGCCGTCCCAACTCGTCTCCAGCCCCACGGCTTCGGAGATCGCCCGCAGCGGCAGATACGTCGTGCCGTTGTACGTGATCGGCACCACCTTCGTCCCGTCGGCCAACTTCGGCTCGAACAGCTTGCCGTTCAGCATGATCTTGATTTCATTGTTCAGGTAAGCCTTGATTTCGACCAGGCTTGCGGCGCTCGCCACGTTCAGCATCACGCTGATGGCCAGCAGCAACGACAGCAGAGTCACGAGCAACTTTCGTCCCGACTTCTTCATCCAGACACACTCTCCCTGCATAATTGGCTGATTTGCGCGTATACATCCCAATCGTTGCATGCCGGGACGATCATTTTCCATATCAGAAAACAATCACAATACTGTCTGAGAGCGTGCCGGCACATCCCTACACGGCCAGGTAAACCAGCAGTTTTGCCTTGACTTCCTCCCACTCGTCGTCCAGGATGCTGTACACGTTGGTGTCCCGCAGCCGGCCGTCGTGCAGGATCATGTCCTTGCGCAGCGTCCCCTCGAATTTCGCGCCGATCCGCCTGATGGCGCGGTTCGAACGCTCGTTCCGGACATCCGTGCGAAAATACACCCGCATGACCTTCAGTTCCTCGAACGCGTGCCGCAGCAGCAACTATTTGCACTCCGTGTTCACCCTCGTCCGCCACACCTTCGGATGCAGCCATGTGCCGCCGATCTCGAGTTTCCGGTGCCCGGGCGAGATGTCCAGGTAGCTGGTGCTGCCCACGATTTCGCCGGCGTCCTTGTCGACGATGACAAAAGGATACCGCGCACCCAGCTCCTTCTGCCTCATCCAGCCGTTCATGGTCGCTTCCATGTCTTCGATCGTTTTAATATTGGAGGGACTGTAGGTCCAGATTTCGGAAAGATTGCTCGCGCGGTACAGGCCTTCCAGATGTTCCGGCCCTGCCGGTTCCAGCCTGACTCGCGAGCCTTCGAGGATGATATCGCCAGTGGCCAGATTCATACGGTAACCTCCATTGTGAAGCGGCATCAGGCGGCAGACCCGATCCGCGGCTATGATTCACATAAAAGCCATTATACTTGAAATATTGGAAATTCGGCAATATAATTCCTCGATATACCCAATAAGAGGAGTGATTGGCAATGGGACAACGTTTTGGCTGAAGAAATGGAAGTATCCTGCGATCCTGTTGTTCGGGATCGGCATATCCAATCTGGGTCCTGTACATCATCAGACCGCTCGCGGGCATGTTTGCGAGCCTGTGGGCGGGAAGCGTCGTGGATCGGGTAAACAAGAAGAAAACGATGATTCTTCTGGACCTGTCCAGGGCTGCTCTGCTCTGCGTCCTTCCGCTCGCCGACACCCTTTGGGCCATTTACGCCATGACCTTCATCCTTCATGCGGCAAGTCATGTGTTCGGGAACGCCTCCGGTGTGTACATTACGAAACTTATCCCCGAAGATCAGCGCCCTCGCTTCAACTCCCTGAACAGCCTGCCGGGTTCCGTCGCGTTCCTGGCAGGCCCCGCGATTGCCGGACTTCTGTTCATGGTGGGAACTCCGGACTTTGCCATCCTCATGAATGCGGCGGCTTTGCCGGCATCCGGTCTCCTCACGATCCTGATGCCCGATGTTGAGAGAGAACCGCTGCACGAAAAATCGCCCGCCGAACTTTTCCAAAATCATGTGCCCGCCGACATCATGGGACGAGTCGTGTCTTTCAACGGTTTTATCGAATCCGTGCCGGTCATCGTCATGACCTTTCTGTTCGACGTGGCGGCCGATATCTATGCGATCAGACCCGTTATTGTTCTCGGAACGGCCATGATGCTTCTGTTGGGCATGGTGATCGCATTTCCGTGTTTGAATTCACGGGGGATTTCAATGCTTGACAAACAGAGGATTAAAACCTACTATTAGTACCAGATACTAATAGCAGACACCAACGTGAAAGGACGTGCCGCCCATGTTCCACGCCGCCCGCATTCGCTCAAACGCGGCCATTACGGCCATCGGAACTTGCGTGCCCGATCGGGTGCTGACGAACGCCGATCTGGAGCGGATGGTGGAGACCAGCGACGAATGGATCACGAGGCGCACCGGCATCCGCGAGCGCCGCATCGCCGCGGACGGCGAATTCACGAGCCATCTCGCCGCGGCGGCCGTCCGGGATCTCGCATCCCGCTGGAACAAAACGACCGACGACGTCGACTGCATCCTGACCGCCACCTCGACGCCCGACGCCATTTTCCCGAGCGTCTCGGCCCTGGTGCAAGCCGAACTGGGCATCCGTGCGGCCGCGGCCGTCGACCTGCAGGCCGCCTGCGCCGGATTCGTCTCCGGGCTGCAAATGGCAAGCGGCCTGATCGCGTCCGGCCTGTACCGCAAAGTTCTCGTCATCGCCGCCGACACGCTCTCCAAAGTGACGGACTACACCGACCGGACGACCTGCATCCTGTTCGGCGACGGCGCGGGCGCCGCGCTTGTCGAAGCTTTGCCTGAAGGCGCTGCTTCCGCCTTCCTTGCCGGCGGCGCGTCGACGGACGGAGGCATCGGCCATCACGTCTATCTGTCGTCTCTTGCTTCCGAGATTCGCGGGATGCCTGTCGACCGCAAGGGCAAGCTGGTCCAGAACGGCCCGGAAGTGTACCGCTGGGCCGTCGGGAACGTCCCTGATGCGGTCCGGGCGACGCTCGAAACGATCGGCATGACGCCGGAAGAACTCGACTGGTTCGTGCCGCACAGCGCCAATCTGCGGATGATCGCCGCGATCTGCGAGCGGGCCGGCATACCGTACGAACGGACGCTGACGAGCGCCGAGCGGTTCGGCAACACGTCGGCCGCCTCCATTCCGCTCGCGCTGGATCTGGCGGTCCGGGACGGCAGGCTGAAGCATGGCGACACGATTTTGCTGCACGGATTCGGAGGCGGACTCACGCAGGCGGGTTTGCTGCTCAAGTGGCAGTTGCCGTGACGGCGGCCCGCCTCTTTTTTTCCCGTTCAACTGATCCGCCGGAACACCGCACCCGCTAGAAGCCCATCAGTCTGAAAATGAGCGGCACTTGAAGGTCCTCCGCTTTGTAGCAGTTCTTGAACTTCCCTCTCAGCACCAGGCTTCGACAGGCTGCCCCCGATTCTTCATAAATATCCGTCATGACATGAAGATCAACACTTCGAAATTCTCCGTACTTCGGACTTTCATTTCTGATCGCCAAGGTATCGGAAGACTTCCATGTTAACGCAAAAGCTTCTTTGGCATTGCTTGAATAGATGAGCTTTTTCTCACCTGTCTCGACGTGTTCTACCTCGACCAGATACAGAACTCCACCCGCCGCGCCGCCATAATTCAAGTAATACGCATTCGCTTGAGATGTACCGTCAGGGGAGTTGATCGGCCCCAAGAATAGCGTTGCATGATCAAGGCTCCTGAACGTATAGAAATACCGGTTATAGCCGATAAGCAACAACAACGAAGCAAGCAGCAGCATGCCAACAACGTATCTTTTCTTCATGCGAATCCTCCTGACGTGCAAGCAATTGATCTTCATTTTATGCCTCCCATGCCAAGCACTCGTCCCTTGCAGGCCGGTCCCTGTCCGCATAGGATGAACCGAATGGTTCAACACACTATGCGAAAGCGGGCTGACTGCATGCCATGAGAATGCTCTTCACCTACTTCGTCCCGAGCGGAGGCGTCGAGACGCTGAACCGGACGCGCTGCGTCGCGCTCCGCCAGATCGGCATCGAAGGACATCTGCTCTACCTGCACGACGGCGCCGGCCGGCAGAACATCCGTGACATTCCGCTGTTCATCACGAACTACGACCTCGACATCATCAACATTCTGAACACATATCGCTACGATGCGATTGTCACCGTCTGCGACCATCTCATGCTGCAGCGGTTGCGCGGCCTCGGCTACGGCGGCCCGATCCTGTACGACGCTCAAGGGTACGGCAGCCGCGACGCCGCCGTCGGCACGCTGCACGCGGCTTCCTTCTTCGTCCGGATGTACGGGAGCGCCGTCCTCGCCCAGCCGTCGTCGCACATGCTGGAGCTGATCAACGGCATTTTCCCGGACTTTCCGCGGTTCTTCCTGCAGAACATCGTCGACCGGAGCCTGTTCCACTACCGTCCCGCCCCGTGGCTCAATCCGACGAACGCGCCGATCCTCGCCTGGGTCGGGCGCATCGAGCCGAATAAGAACTGGCAGCTTTTTCTGGAACTCGGCGCGGCGCTGGCGCAGCGCTACCCGCTCCTGCAGCTCTGGATGTTCGAGGATCCGAACATCAGCGAGCCGTGGCAGCGGCACGCCTTCGAAGTGACGGTCCACACGCTCGGATTGCAGGACAGGCTGCGGCTGTTCCCCAACATTCCGCATGACCACATGCCGTATTACTATTCGGCCATCGGCGACTCGGGCGGCCTGCTCGTCTCGACCTCGCACGTCGAGGGGTTCGGATACGCCGTCGCCGAAGCGGCGGCCTGCCGCTGCCCGGTGCTCTCGACCGACTCCGACGGCGTGCGCAACACGATCATGCACAACATCACGGGCAAGTTGTTCCCGCCGGATGTGAACGCCGGCGTGCAGGAGGCGATCTCGCTCATCGAAGACACCGCCTTGCGCACGGCCATCCGGCTGCAAGAGGAAGCGTATGTGCAGGAGAACTTCTCGGCCTCGCGCTACGCCTCCGATTTTCACAATGTGCTCGTCGCGCTCGGCATCCGGCCGCCGGGTTGACGCGCATTGGCAGCCAAGCGAGGGATAAAACATATGGGACCGACCGTTTCGATCATCATCCCATTTCATAACGACCCGTATATCGCTCAGGCCGTCGAGAGCGCCTTGAGCCAGACGTACCCGTACACCGAGGTGATCGTTGTCGACGACGGCTCGACCGCTTACCAGCACCTGCTCGATCCGTACCGGCGCCACATCCACTACCTGGGCAAAGCGAACGGCGGCACGGCCAGCGCGCTCAATCACGGCATCCGGATGGCGGCCGGCCAATACGTCGCCTGGCTCAGTTCCGACGACCGGTTCGTGCCGACGAAGATCGAGCGCCAGGTCATGCATATGCACCAGACGGGCGCGCGCATCTGCCACACCAACTTCCACGTCATGAACGAGAACGGCGCAATCGTCCAGCGCAACGGCGCGGTCGTGTTCCCGACGGCCAAGCAATTCGCCGCCGCGTTCCTGACCTTCTGCCCGATCAACGGCTGCACCGTCATGATGACGAAATCGCTCGTCGCCGAACTCGGCTGGTTCGACGAATCGCTGCCCTACACCCACGACTACGACCTGTGGATCCGCGCGCTGCTCTCCGGCATCGACTTTCATTTCATCAACGAACCGCTCACGATCTACCGCCGCCACGCCGGCATGGGCACGATGCGCCACTACCCCGCCATCCAGGCCGAGGTGCAGATGGTGCAGAACAAGTATCGCTGGTTGCTCCAGCACCGCGTGAATGCGATGCCGGGTTGAGCAGGGACGGGATGGAAGATGGGTGACGGGTCGCACGAAACGCAGGAAGCCTCCGGATGCTTCCGCTTTCGGGCGGAAGGGTTGGACCTGAGGCTTTCTGTGTGTTATCTCCCAGAAAAACAGAATGAACAAGGGCAGGGAATACCGCGGCGGGAACACCCAAGGTGATGAGGAAGTCCTTGGCATTTCCCGGCGGATCTTTTTTCCCAAGATAATGACAGTGGTCAAAAACGATCGCAATCAGCGGAAAATACAGACCAAGTCCCCAATTTATTGCCACTGAAACTTCAATGCTTTCGCTGCACGGACCACTTCCCGACGTACACTCTTCTTCAATTTAAACCAGTTATTTAAATACTATCATGTATTACCTGATTACGGGCGATGTAATGGTATGCGCAACTTAATAAGCGAAGATTTTTCCTCTAATTTGTCAAATTCTGACGCATTGATTCAGAATTAAAGAAAAAATTTCCACTATCTCAACGAAAACGGGCAGGAAGCGGGGAATTCACCGGATTAGACGAAGAAATTTCCTCTGTTTCAGCCGATAGCCCGATTTTCGATAAAATAAAAGAAATGATTTCGCTTAACCCGCGCACCCGTCTGCAATCCAGCCCGCCGTCCGATAACCAGCCCATCGCCAGCCTCCTCCATCCCGCTTCAGCCCGACACCGTCACCATGCCCGATACCATCACCACACCGGTCCCTCCCCCGCAAGCCTGACACAGCCGATCCCCTGCCCCAACCCTCGGAACACCCTCGCCCTATCCCATCTCACCGCCGATCCTGCGCCACACCATTCCCGATGCCAAAAAATACCCCCGGCCCGCCGCGCCCTGTCACACAAGCGCAGCCAACCGGAGGCTTCGAAAACCAAACCCAAACGGCAACTGTATCCCCCAACCTGCACCATATTCCGACTTTGCCGCCATCCGGCCGCCAGCCTGCACCGCCATTCCCAATCCTGCACCGACCAGCCGCCACACCCGCGCCGCAATACCGCAACCTACACCGCGATCCCGATCTGCTTCAAAAATGCGCTCCACCGCCCCGCATACCGCGCGAACGTCGCCGCCACTTCCGCGCGGATCGCCTCCTTGTGGCGCACCGTGCCCATCGCTTCGTGCATCCGGTATTCCGTCAGCGGCTCCCCGATATAGTGAAAAGGAAATCCCGCCAGCATCGCCCGATACCAAAAATCGAGGTCATGCGTGTACGGCAGCCCTTCGTTGAACCCGCCCAGCAGTTCGAACAGCTCCTTGCGCATCATGATCGTGCAGCCGTTCACCGGGTTGCCGTCCACGAACGCGCGATAAAAATAATCCGGCCGGTCCCCCGCCAGCGAAACATGCGGATTCGTCACGCGCCCTTCGCCGTCGATGACCGCGAACGCCGTATGGCCGATCCACGCGCCCGCCGCCTCCATCGCGGCCATCTGGCGGGCGATCTTGTCCGGCTTAAGCCGGTCGTCCGAGCTGAGCCACGCGACATACCGGCCGGAGGCGAGCCGGAAACCCGCGTTGAGCGCGCTCGCCGTGCCGCCGTTCGCCTTTCCGATATAGTGAACGCGGTCCAGGTAAGGCGCGAGCCGGCCGGCGCAAGCCGTCGAACCGTCGTCAACGACGATGACCTCAACCGACGGATGCGTCTGCGCCAGCGCGCTCTCCACCGCCTCCACGACATACGGATCGTTGTAAAAAGGAATCACGATCGTCGCGTCCGCCACACTCGCTCACCCCCGTATAGCCGCCTTCAGCCTCCCCGTCAGCCGCCAACAGCCCGATACCCGCCATTCGCCGGCATCCGCCAACAGCCAGCCGCCAAACGCCCTCACCCCCTTCAAGCGCCTTCCGGCCGCATGAACCAGGCGACGCTCCCTGCGTCATCGTCCAGCGTATCCGCCACCGACAGCGCGAACGGAATCTCCGGCCGCCAGCCGAGCGCAAGCAGCGCCGACGGATCGGCGGGCGGCGGCGACGGCGCGTCCGAATCGCCGATCGACCAGGCGACGCGAAAACCCGCCGCCCGCTCGTACGCCGCCGCCACATCGCCGAGCGTCCGCTGCCGCCCCGACGCAATCGGATAGACGCGGCCGGGTTCGCCGCGCTCGAGCAGCAGCGCATACGCCTTCACCGCGTCCCGGACATCGACGTAATCGCGCCGCTCCACCAGGCTGCTCAGCCGGAACGGAGAAGGATCCGGCCCGCCGACCAGCCTGGACCGGCGCAGGGCGCGGATATGCGCCGCGATCAGCGCGGGCAGCCCGGCGGACGGTCCGGGGCCGATCAGATTCGCCGGTTCGGCGACGACCGCCGCCGTCCCGTACAGATGATGCCAACTGCGGACGACCGCGGTCAGCAGCGCCTTGCTCAGACTGTACGGGTGCGGCGGCCGCGGCGCCCCGCCGTCTACCGGCCAATCGAAGCGCAGCATCGAGCCGGCGGCCGCGAACCGAAACTCCCCGCCCATCTCCCGGCGCGCCGCCTCGAGCAGATAGACGGCCGCCATCACATTGGCCTCCATATACAACGCCGGCTCCCGCCAGGACGGTCCGGCTGAACTGAGGCCGGCCAGATGGAGAATCCAGTCCGGCCGGACCCGGGCGATCAGCCGGTCAACCGCATGACGGTCCGTCAGCTCGCAGCCTTCCACCGCGGCGCCCACACGCCGCAGCACCGCCGCGCGCGGATCGTCCGCCGACCGCAGCACGCCGACCACATCCAGCCCGCGCCGGGCGAAATACCGGCAGGCGTGCAGGCCGCAGAAGCCGCCCGCCCCCGTCACGAGCAGCCGGATGCCGCTCATCCCGGCAGCCCTTGCCCTTCCCGCATCCAGTCGGCCAGCTCCGCCAGCATCTCCGGATAGTCGGGCGGCATGTAGCCGAAATCCGTCCGCTCCCGCACCAGCGTCCGGTCGATGCGCGGCTCATCCACCGGCCGGATCGCCACATCGTCCCGGCCGAACACCTCGCGAAACAGACGCAGCAACTCCAGCTTGCTGACGACGCGCGGCGCCGTCAGATGCACGAGCCCGCCGATCCCGGGCCGCGAAGCCGCGTATTCCACGGCCCGCGCCAGCTCGAGCGTCGTCACGCCGTTCCACGGCACCCGGGCATAGCCGTCCACCGTCCCTTTTTGCCCCAGGAACCAGCGCAGCAGCCCGATGCCGCTATCCCGGATTTCCGGCCCGATGATCGACGTGCGGATCGTCAGATGCCGCGGATCGCGAACCTCGCCGAGCGCCTTCGTCCGCGCGTACGCCGACACCCCGTCCGGCCGGTCGGACTCCCGGTATCCGCCGCGGTCGCCGAGAAACACGCAGTCCGAACTGATGTGGATGAGCCGGCCGCCCGCCGTCTCCGCCGCGCGGGCCAGCCAGTGCGGCAAGAGTCCGTTCACGAGATACGCTTCCTTCGGTCGCCGCTCCGCGTCCTGGTTGAGCACCCCGGCGCAGTTGATGACCAGATCGGGACCGACCCGCCCGATCGTCTCCGCCGCGGCGTCAAGATCCGTCGCATCCATCACCAACTCACCAGACCCGCCGGCAGCGCGCCGAACCGTGTACCACACGTCGGCGCCCGCCTTCCGGAAATACCGCACCATCATATGGCCGGCCATGCCGTTCCCGCCGATGACGAGCACCTTCATGAGAGGAACCCTCCCCGGATCAGCATCGCGCGAATCTCGTCCTTCGACATGAGCGAATCGGCGGAGCTGAATCGTTGAATCTGCACCTTCGGATAACCCGCGTACCGCTCCGCCAGCCCAGGAATCGCGAGCGGCGGCAGGATGACCAGATACTCCCGGTCGTAGACGACCGTGCTCTGGCTCTCGAATTCCGTGAGCAGAATCTCGTCGATTTTCTCGCCCGGCCGGACGCCCGTCTCCACGATCGGCACCCGCCGTCCGGATGCATCCATCAGCACCTCCGCCAGATCGACGATCCGGCAGGTCGGCATCATCATGACGAAAATCTCGCCCCCGACGCTCTCGGCCGACGCCTTGAACAGCAGCCGGATCGCATCCTCCAGCGTCAGGAAAAACCGCGTCATCCGCCGGTCCGTAATCCGGACCTCCTGCTTCTCCATGATCTGCCGCCGGAACAGATGAATGACGCTCCCGTTCGTGCCGAGCACGTTGCCGCCCCGCACGCAGACGAACGTCGTGCCGCTGCGCAGCAGATTCGCGTAGACGATGAGCTTTTCCCCGATCGCCTTCGTCATGCCGTAGAAGTTCGACGGATTCGCCGCCTTGTCGGTCGAAATGTAGATGACCCGCTTCACCTTGTTCGCGATCGCCGCCTCGATGACATGCTGCGTGCCGAGCACGTTCGTCTTGAGCGCTTCGTACGGCTGCTCCTCGCAGACCGGCACATGCTTCAGCGCGGCGAGATGGAACACATAGTCGACGCCGGCGCAGGCGGCCACGAGCGCTTCCCGATCCCGGATATCGCCGATGCGGAACGTGAGGCGCCGGTCCTCGAACTCGCGGCTCATCGCCACCTGCGCCGCTTCGCTGCGGGAGAAGACGATGATTTCCGCCGGGCCCCGGGGAAGCAGTTGGCGGACCAGCTCGTGTCCCCACGAACCGGTGCCGCCCGTCACGAGGATGCGCGCGTTAGTGAACACCCCATTTCCCTCCCAGCAAAAATTTGACCACGATATCCGACACATGGTCCGCATCGTACCCTTCCGGCACCTTCCAACGGGCCGGCAGCGACGTCATCGCGACGACGGCCTCCGCGATCCGTTCCGCCGCTACGCCGCAGACGACGTTGCTGCCGCAGTCCACCGTCTCCGGCCGCTCCGTCGTGTCCCGGATCGTCACCGTCGGCACATGGAACAGGCAGCATTCCTCCTGCACCGTGCCGCTGTCCGTGATCGCGCAGAACGCCGACTGCTCGAGCCTCGCGAAGTCGAAGAACCCGAACGGCTCATGGAACTCGACCAGCGGATGGCGCTGAATCGCCGCCCCTCCGGACTCGATCCGGTGCCGGGTGCGCGGATGCACGCTGCAGATAAGCCGCTTGCCCGTCCGCTCCGCCGTCCGGTTCAGCCCTTCCACGATCGAAGCGAGCCGCTCGGGAATGTCGACGTTTTCCGCCCGGTGCGCCGTCACGATGATGTACTCGCCGGGCGTGATGGCCAGCCGCTCGAGCACGTCGCTCGCCCGGATGCGTTCTTCCTGGTGGAGAATGACCTCGCGGATCGGATTGCCCGAGATGACGATCCGTTCGCTCGGAAAGCCTTCGCGCAGCAGATTCGACTTGCTGTACGGCGTATACGGCATGTTGATCGTCGACACCGCGTCGATGACCCGCCGGTTTTTCTCCTCCGGCACCTTCAGATCGTAGCAGCGGTTGCCCGCCTCCATGTGCACGACCGGAATGCCCATCCGCTCAGCCAGCACCGCGCACAGCGCGCTGTTCGTGTCGCCGAGCACGAGCACGACATCCGGCTTCTCCCGCGCCAGAATGCGGCCCGTCTCGCGGAACATCGTCCCGAGCTGCCCGCCGACGGAATAGTCGCTTGCCGCCGCGGGCAGCGCGTAATCCGGCTTCCGCACCCCCAGTTCCGTGAAAAAAATATCGCTCAGCCGCGGATCGAAATTTTGTCCCGTATGCACCAGCACATGCCGATCCGCCAGCCGGTCCAGCTTCCCGATGATCAGGCTGAGCCGGATGATCTCCGGCCGCGTGCCGAGAATCGTCGCGACGCGCAAAGCCCGCACCTGCCTTCCTTCAAGGATCAACCGAAGCTGCCGAACAAGTGTGTCCACGTTCCGAAATGCTGCCGAAGTACGCAGAATCCGCAAGCCGTTTCCCGATTAACGGCATTCTGTGCCGTTATTGCCCGCCCGCATGGCGCGAACCGGCTGATTAACGGCACGACATGCCGTTAACGGCGCCCGACAGATGCCGGATCTGCAAGACTCCGCCGTTTAACGGCATCCTGTGCCGTTAATTCCCGCCCGCATGGCGCGAACCGGCTGTTTAACGGCACGACGTGCCGTTAACGGCGCCCGACTGGTGCCGGATCTGCAAGACTCCGCCGTTTAACGGCATCCTGTGCCGTTATTGCCCGCCCGCATGGCGCGAACCGGCTGATTAACGGCACGACGTGCCGTTAACGTCGCCGAGCGAGGCTGCGGGTCCTCCTGGCCGTCCGCCCTCTGCCGCCCGCCGTACGCCGATGCCGGCCGCGCCTTGCCGCGGTGCAGCGCCGCCGGGCCGTTCCGCGCCTGTCACGGCGTTTCGGACGCCTCGCCCTGCGCCCCGCGAGCCGCCCCCTTCCGCGACCCGCGCGCCGCCCGCCGCGCACTCGCCGCATGCGTCGCCGGCGGCGACGGCTTCCGCCTCGGGACGCTCCGCCCCCGATGGCCGGACCTTGCGGCAGCGCCGCGATCACCTCGTCCGGCACCTGCCGGACATCCTCGAACCGGTGCCCCGCGGCGAGGAACGCCGCCTTCGTCGCGAACCGGCGCAGCGCGATTCCCTGCCGCAGATAGACGGCGGGTCCGCTCCCGCGAACCAGCGCGGCGCGCGGCAGCGTCTCGGGCCGGAACGCGGCCAGGAACGCCTGCAGCCGCGCCCGGTACGCGTCGATGCCGTAGGCGGCGATCGCCGCCTCGCGGCTCCGCGCCCCGATCCCGGCCATCTGATCGGGCTGATCGAGCAGCCCGATCAGCGCGGACGCCAGCGCGGCGACATCGCCGGGCGGCAAGGCCCGCTCGCCGTTGCCCGTCGCGGCGTGGATTTCCGCCAGCCCGCCGGAGGCGTACGAGATGACGGGCTTGCCGAACATCATCCCCTCGAGGGCGGTCAGGCCGAAACCTTCGGCCGCCAGACTCGGCACCACGAGCGCGTCGAGCGCCGGATAAATCCGCTCGATCCGCGACTCGTACCGGATCCACCGGTAACGGTCGATCACGCCGGCCTCCCGCGCCATTCCGAGCCCGGCATCGAAATACGGCTGGTCGACCGGATTGCCGACGATCAGGAACCGGGCCTCCGGATGGCGGGCGGCGGCCGCCAGCGTCGCTTCCATGAAGTGGTGGAAGCCTTTGTTCGCGTAGATGGAAGAGGCGATGAACCCGACGAGCGGCTGCCCGCCGTCAATGCCGAGCATCCGGCGCATGCTGTCGCGGTTCAGCGGCCATTCCTCCGGCCGCGTCTCCCGCTCGTCCCAAGACGGCGGCAGCAGCACCGATTTCGCCTGAACGTCCGGTTGCCGGAAAGGCGCAAGCACCGATTCGGAAATGCCGGCGATCCGGTCGGCATGCGCGCCCATGAAAGCGGCGATGTCCGCCGTGTGCAGCGTCTCCTGCAACGTCTCCATGACCGTCCAGACGACCGGGACGCCGAGCGCGCGGGCGGCGACCGCCGGCAGCGGATGGACGCAGGTGGCGGTGACGACGGCCGCCGGCTCTTCGGCCGCCAGCCAACGCACGAGCTGCCGGAACGGCTCGCCGGCCATCCCGTCCCGCACTTCCCGGTGCCAATGGGGAAGCCCGAGATAGAAGGAAACGGCGAGCGGAAGCGGCAGCACGACGGTCCGGAAGCCGGCCGCGCGCGCATCCGCCGCGATCCGCCCTTCGCCCGGCACCGTCAGGATGCAGTCGTAATAAGCCGCCAGCTCGCGCAGCATGAAGGCGGTCAGTTTCTCCGCGCCGGTGACGAAATCGGCGTTGCACAAATGGGCGAAAACGACGAGCCGCGGTTTGCGCCATGCATTCATCACATCGTTCGGGCGCCTGAAAGCCCGGCACCTCCTTTGCGTGTACTACACCATATGGGAAAGGCGGACAACACGGCCCGGCATTTGGCCCGGCGCGGGATGCACATCTTGCGCGCCGTCCGCGCGTCAGCCGAACAAAGCCCCAAGCATCGCGTCCAGCCGGCGGGCATACGAATGATCGCGCATCGTCCGGTACAGCCCGTTCAGCACGACCCCCCGCCGCTCATCCGCATGCGCAAGATAGTGGTCGATTTTCGCCGCCAGCTCTTCCGGCGAGGCATACGTCTCGATTTCCCGCCCGGGCACGTAATAAGCGGCCAATTCGTTGCGGACGTCCGTAAGCTGCAGCGACGCGCAGGCCGCGATCTCGAACGTGCGCGGATTCGGCGACACCGCGCCGATGCCCGCTCTGTTGCTGTTGAACGTGCCGTCGTCGGGCTCCCGGTGCATGTTGATGACGATTTTTGCCCCGCCGTACACCAAGGCCGTCTCCTGCGGCGTCATCCACCGTCCCTCGATCTTCGAAGCGAACTGTTTGTAGTCGCGCAGCCGCTCCCACCAGTACCCGATGATCCGGATGTCCCGGCCCGCGAGATACGGCAGCAGTTGGTCGAAGAACGCCACGCGGTTCCAGTAGCCCGAACCGACGAACACGATGTCGCACCTCATATCGGCCGGCGCGTTCTGCGGGCGGAAATGGCCGGGATAGAATCCGAGCGGCAAATGCCGGACGCGCTGGCATCCGACGGAGCGGTAGAACTCGACGCAGTTCGCTTCCAGCGTGAACACGTCGTCGTAATGAATCGCCAGCGAAGCGGTAATGTCGGTATAGTACGGATCGTCCGTAAACCAGATGGCCGTCCGGATGCCGAGCTCCCGGATCCGGTCCGGGATGTCCGGCGGAACGTGGAGACCGTCGAGGAACAGCACCACATCCGGGCGGACGGCCGCCGCCGCGGAAGGCGCCTCTTCCTTCCGCTCGACGACGGTCAGCCGCGTCACAAGCTGCCCAAGACTTCCCGCAACCGCCTCGTCGATCGGCGAGTAGGGAAACCCTTTGCCCGTCGACACATACATGACATGAACGTCCCGCACCGGCAGCGGCGTCTCGGCGGCGCGGACGGTCCGCTCGCACAGCCCCATCCAATATCCGTCCCGCCAGCCGTCGCGCCAGCCGTCGCGTCTGCCCGCGGCATAGCGGCCGGCATACGCCCTGCTCCGGACGGAACGCTTCCTTGCAGCGGCGGTCACGCGCATCACCCCTTTGTCCTCTCGCACATCCGAATCCGCGCGAATCCGCGCGATTCCGCGCTTCGGCCGCGCGTCATCCGCCGTAACCGAGCAGCCGCAGCAAGCTGCCCACGCGGACCGTGTACGTATGCTCGCGCAGCGTCCGGGCGAGCCCGCGCACAGCGATTCTGCGCCGCTCTTCCTCATGGCGCAGATAATGGCGAATCTTCGCGGCCAGCTCGGCCGGGCTGCCAAACGTCTCCAACTCGAGCCCGGGCCGGTAATACGATTCGAGATCTTCGCGCCGGTCCGTCAGTTGGAAGGCGCCGCAGGCGGCAATCTCGAACGTGCGCGGATTGACCGACAGACCCGGCAGACCGCTCGCGTTCGCGTTGTCGGAGCCGGGTGCCGCCGTCCGGTGCAAATTGATGACGATTTTCGCGCCGTTGTAGTGGAGCACCGACTCGTCGACCGGCAGCCAGCCCGGCCGGATCGCCTTTTTCAGCAACTTGTAGTTTTTGAGCCGCTCCCACAGGCCGCCGGCGATGAACACCTTGAGATCCGCCAGCTCCTCCGCGATCGCGTCGAACGTCTCGACCCGGTTCCAGAACGCCTGGCCGATGAAGCAGACGTCGCACCGGCAGGCGGCCGGCGGCGTCACCGGGCGGAACCGCTCGACATCGGCGGCGAAGGCGAGATGATGCACCTCGGCGCAGCCAAGCGACCGGTACAGCTCCACCGTCGACCGTTCATGCGTCACGACGGCGTCGTAATGCGGCGCGATCGCCACCGTCTGCCCCGTGACGTAAGGGTCGTCCGCGAACCAGATGGCCGTCCGGATGCCCATTTCCCGGATCCGGCCGACCTGCTCCAGATGGTCTTCCGGGAAAACGTGGAGTCCGTTCAGCACAAGCACCAGATCGGGCCTGATGAGCGCCGCCATCTCCGCCATCCGCGTCGGGTCCGCGACATGCAGTTCCGCCGCATGAAGCTGCAGCGCGCCGATCATGCCGTCGTCGATCGCCTCGAACCCTTGCGGCACATAGAGCACCCGGACCGGCAGACGTTCGGGTACGGCCGGAGGGAAGACGGCGGCCGCCGCCGCGGCGGCGCCTTCCCGCCATCCGATCGACCACCCCTCCCGCCAGCCGTCGCGCCTTCCCGCAGCATAGGAGCTGCTCCGGACCGTCCGGGCGCGCGGCATGCTGCGCCTGCGGCTCAATTGCCGTTGTTGCACACGGCTCACCGCCTTCTCCGCAGATTCGGCTGCAAATGAATCGATAGGCGCCGGCCGCCATCGGCTCGCGCCTTCTTTGCCGTCCTGGGTAATATATGCCGGGCCGGCCACACGAACATGGTCACTTGTCCGCCCGCCGCAAAAACAGGCTCTTGCCTGTCCCGGTTCGCATAAAAAAAAGAACCCGCCGTAAGCGGAACATGCCGTCAGCGGATTCCATCCTTCATGCGCAACATGCGCACCGTCGGCCGGCTACGGCTGGCTTTCGTAGGCGAGCTGATGCCCGTCCTCGAAACCTTGCGCGAATCCGGCGTTATAGCCTTCGTTGTACGCCTCGTTGTAGCCTCTGCGATAGGCGGTCGCGCCGCGTCCCTCCCGCCTGCGAAGGCGCCGGGCAGCCCGGCCGGCCTGCCCGTTGCGGATGCGCCGGACCGCTCGCCTGCGCCGCGCGAGCCTCCCTTGGCCGGCGGTCGCAACCGCCTTTCGGCGCAGCCGCCGCCGCGCGGCCGCTCCGCCGGACCGTCCGCGCAAGCGGCCCGTCCCGGAACGCGGCCGCCTTCTCCTCCACCTGATCATTCCGGCTCCCTCCCGTCCGTCAACCTGCTGTCCGCCGCTATGTGCCGCCTTTTTTCCGCCATCGACCGATCCGCCGCCCCGCCGCTGCCGCGCCGCAACACCCGTGAACGCACCTGACCACAAGCCGCGAGCGGGGGCAAGTCCCCCGCCGCGGCGACTTCCCCGCTCCGCGCCCGAAGCCGCTCGTCCGCAAGCCACGGTCCGGCCGGACGGCCCCGCATGACGCGCCGCAGCTTCACATGGAGCAGCGACTCGCACATGCGAAGCTGGAGTCCGGCCAGCCGCGCAAGCATGGCCGCGACATCCTCCGGCCTTTCGCCCGGAAAGCGCGCGTTCAGGTCGGCCGTGCTGTCCAGCATGCGCGCAACGGCCCGCTGACTCGACGCCAGCGCCTCGAGGAGCGCCAGCTTCGCTTCACGCTCCCGGTTCAGCCGCGGCATCGCTATCGATCCTCGAAATCGAATTTGCCGTCGAACAAACCGCCGAGATTGCCGCCGCCTTCCTCGTCCCCGCCGAGCACCGCCTTGAGGACGCCGGTCAGGCCGCGATTCAGCTTCGTCAGCCCTTCGATCGTCTCCAGCACATGCTCATGCACGCCGATCGGCTGCTTCACCCGGCTTTCATGGTCGGCGAAAGCGTCGGACGTGACGTGGTTGATCAGCCAGCTCCGCATTTTTTCCGCTTCGACGGCTTTCGCTTCGAGAATCATGGCGACGTTCCACTCGATGATTGCGGCGGCGTTCAACATGCGCAAAAACGCCTGTTCCCGGCTCACCTTGCGTCCATCCTCCCGCTCATTCTTCGGAAGCTCCGTCCAGTTCTTTCATGACGGCGGCGAGATGCTCGGCCATCGACTCCTGCAGATCGGCGATATTGTTCAGATAGGCGACGATATTTTTGCCGAGCGTATGGGAATGCTCCATCAGCCCGTCGAACCCGCCGAGATCCGGATGCTGGTCCGGCATCGCGTGGATGATCTGCGCCATTCGCACCGCGACGTGCCGCTCGGCTTCCAGCACGCGCGCCGCCTGGGCGTGAGCGACGGACAGATGATGAATCAGTTCGTCCAGCAAATGCTGCATGCCGCCGATCAGCCTCCCTGTGTCCCGCCGTATCCGTTACAGCATATGCGAAAAACGCCCCTCTGCCACATGCGCTCACAACCGCTGCTCCGTGCGCGCCGGCGCGATGATCGGCAGCCCTTCCGGCGCCGCCGCGAGCGACTCCGTCAGCGGCACGGCCGGTTTCGCCGCCAGCCCCCAGCCTTCCGCGGCCAGCCGCGACGCGATCGGACGTCGGACGCCGTCCTCCAGATGCTGCAGCGATCCGTCCGGCATGCGGATGAGCGTCGCGCCCGTCTGCCCTTCGCTCGACATGCCGCCATGCCAGAGCCGCTCCGCATCCGCGGCGGCGATCGGCGGACCGATCGGCCAGCGCAAGAGGTCAACCGCCGTCAGCCGGGCGACGGGAAGCCCGAATTCCCCGTCCACCGGACGGCGTTCACCCTGCGCCAGCCAGTAGACCGTGCCGCTTGAGGCCCGAACCGCCACATGCCGCGGATAGAAGTCCGCCTCGCTGAACGCGGCCGGAAATCCGCTGTCCACGCCCCCGGGCTGCCGCGCGCGGACCCAGTCGCGCACCCTCCTTACCCAGCCGTGCGGGTCGTGTCCCCATTTCTCGCCGTAATACGCCGCGTTGCGATCATTCACCGCTTCGAGCGCCGGCCCGAGCGCCTTGACGCTGACGCTGCCGAAATGGTGAATGAACGTATCCCGCGCGATCACCAGCCGAAAACCCAGCAGCCGGACGCGAATGTTGTAGTCGTCGTCCTCGTAATTGCCGACCGCATACCCTTCGTCAAAATAACCCGTCCGCTCCCACAACTCCCGCCGGAACGCGAGACAAAAGCCGGTGATCCGTTCGACGTCCTGCCAGCGCGCCGGGTCGGAACGGTTGTGCGCGGCCGCGAACGCCTGCATCTCCCTCAGGTTGCGGTAACGCGTCTCGATCCGCTGCTCGCCGCCGATGTAGTTCGTCACCGGCCCGACCAGCCCGATCCGGTCGTCGCTCGCGAGGCAGGCGAGCAGATTGTCGAGCCACCGCTCCGTCACCAGCGTGTCGTTGTTGAGCAGCACAATCGTCTGCCCTTTCGCCATCATGAGCCCGCGGTTGACCGCGCCGGCGAACCCGTAGTTGCGGTCGAGCAGCCGGTACCGGATGCGGCCGCGCATCCCCTCGAGATATTCCGCCGTCCCGTCCGTCGAGCCGTTGTCCACGACAATGATCTCATAGGGAATTTCCGTATGGTGAAAAATGCTGTCCACGCACATCCGCAAATACTCGAGCTGGTTCAGCGTCGGAATGATGATGCTGGTTCCCTCGAACAGCCGGCCGAAGCCGTGCAGCCCGGCTTCGAAGCCTTCGCGGTATCCGGCTTCCCGACCCGCCTCATAGGCAACGAGTTCTTCTCCGCGCAGCGGCGGACGGGGTTGGACCGCTTCCGCGCCACGGCTTGCGCCGGCGCGGCGAGCCGTTCCCGCACGGCGAACCGTTCCGGCTCCGTGAGCCGTTCCCGTGCGGCGAACCGATCCCGCGCCGCGAGCCGTTCCCGCACCGCGAACCGTTCCGGCTTCGTGAGCCGTTCCCGCACGGCGAACCGTTCCCGCTCCGTGAGCCGTTCCCGCACGGCGAACCGTTCCCGCTCCGTGAGCCGTTCCCGTGCGGTGAACCGATCCCGCGCCGCGAGCCGTTCTCGCCGTCCCGGCCCGCCCGAACCGCGCCCTGCCCGCCCGGTGCCGGCGCCCGCGCAGCCGCGCCGCTTCGCCCGGTGCCTTCATTGTCCTCACCCCTTTCGGTAATCGCGATCAGCCGGTTCACGCCGCCTCAAGCGGGCGAGCCGTTAGATCTGGCCGGGCGGCCGGGCGGCGATCTGATCGGCGAGATGGCCGAAATCGAGCGCCGCCTTGCCGAACTCCGCCGCCAGCTGGGCGGCGATGACGACGGCCGGTATGCCCGCGGCGACCAGCGCGAGGTCGTAGCTGTCCCGCGCGGCGGCCGCTTCGCCGATCACCCGGTCGATGTCCGAAAAGCCCCGGACCGGCGCGATGACGCCCGTCACCGCGAAGCCCGCCTGCGCCAGCCGCGCCGCCATCCCCGGCGCCGCGTTGCCGATGACGAGCACGCGTCTGCCCTGCAGGAGCCGCGCCAGCAGCCCGGTCTGATACAGGCTGTAATTGATCGTCGACTCCGTCAGCCGGAGCGACCGGATGTCGATGCCGTTCGCGCCCAGCGCCGGTCCGAGCAGCGGGCCGTAATGCCGCCGCCGCGACAGCGGCACGCCGACGATCGACGCCTGCCGCACCGCGGCCGCCAGCCGGTCCCGCGCCGCGTGATCGGGCACGGCCATCCCCGCGCCGGCGAGGAACGGCGCTTCGCGGCGAACCACCGCCGCTTCGTAGACCTTGTCGTGCGAGAGCGCCAGCAGCTCGCCGTCGCCGAGCCGGACGACCGACAGCGGCCGCCCCTCCGCGAGCGCGGCTTCGAATTCATGGAAGACGCCGGCCGCGTCGATCAGCGGCAGCAGCCGCGGCCTGAGGACGTCGACGCCCGCCGCGATCACATCCTGCAGCGTCAGATCGCCGAGCGTGAAGCCGGCGGGCACCGCCGACTCCAGCAGCAGCTCGCCGCCTTCGTACCGGCCCCGTTCCAGCGCTTCCTCGATCGAAGCGGCGGACCGGACCTCCTCTCCGCGATCCCGGGCGGCTTCCGCCCCCTCGTAGCCCGCCGGGGGTCTGCGCCGAAGCAGGGCGTTCGTCCGCTTCCCGCCGAACCGGAAGCGCTGGCGTCCGCCTCTCCGACTGCCGGCCGCCGCGCCGGCCGTCGGACCGCGCCTGCGGAGCGCGGCAACCGGCCGCTTCCGCCTCCGGACGCGGCCGCCGCCCGCCCCTCGCGCCTTCCGCCGGGGACCGCGAACTCGCCGCACCGCGCGGCCTTGCGGCATGGCGGGCGCCTCCGGCAACACGACTCCGTTCATCGCCGCCCCCTCCTCACCCGGCTCGCCGCTTCATGCAAGGAATCGAACGTGCCCGCATCCGTCCACCAGCCCGTGAGCGTCCGGTGGGTCAATTTTCCCGCGGCGGCATAAGCATTGTTCACGTCCGTGATCTCCAGCTCGCCTCGCCGGGACGGCTTGAGCTGCCGGATGATCCCGAACACGTCCGCATGATAGAAATATATCCCTGTCACACACTGATTCGTCGCCGCCTTCTCCGGCTTCTCCTCGATCCGGACGATGCGTCCCGCCTCGTCGAAGACCGGCACGCCGTAGCGCCTCGGATCGTTCACCCTCGTCAGCAGCACCATCGCGCCGTCCGGCTGGGCGGCGAACGCCTCGGCGTGCGGCGCCAGCGGTTCCTCGAACAGATTGTCGCCGAGTATGACCACGAACTTGTCGTCCGGACCGACGGCGGTTTCGGCCTGCGCCAGCGCCTCCGCGATGCCGCCCGCTTCCTCCTGGATCCGGTACGTGATCGACAGCCCGTCTTCGCGCCCGCTGCCCAGATAGGCGATGAACGAGCCGGCCGACTCCCGGCCCGTCACCAGGACGACATCCGTAATGCCGGCCGCTTTCACCTTCGCGATCGCGTGGCCGATCATCGGCCGGTCGCCGACGGGCAGCATATGTTTGTTGTACAGGTTCGTCAGCGGCCGGAGACGCGATCCGGTGCCGCCGGCCAACAGCACAGCCTTCAAACCGTTCCCCCCTCGAGATGCGCGGTCAGTGGAACCATGCCGGGTCCGCCTGCCATTTTTCGATGAACAGCGCCCGGTTGCGGGCAATGAGCGCCTGCTGCGCCGCTTCCCCGCCGATCCGGAAGCTGGCGCTGCCTTCGTGGTAGACGAGCGTGTCCCGGCAGATGCGCAGCCCGTATCCGAGCATGCGGATGCGCAAGCAGTAATCGTCGTCCTCATAATACCCGGGCGAAAAACGTTCGTCCAAACCGCCGACCCGCTCGTACACCGCCCGCTTGAACAGCAGACAAAAACCGACGAGCCTTAGCGCCGGTTCCCGCTTCTCCGGGTCCGGCTTGTTTCTCTGCCCGGCGATTCTGACGAAATCGTCCGGACCGTCGAACGCAAGCTCGATCCGCTGCCGGCCGCCGACGTGATTGGAGACCGGCCCGACCGCGCCGATCTCGTCCGAGCTGTGGAGCGCGTCGAGCAGATTTTCAAGCCAGCGGGGCGTCGCCATCGCGTCGTTGTTGAAAAGCAGAAGCTGCTCGCCGGACGCCATGCGGAGCCCCTTGTTGCACGCCCGCGGAAAACCGGCGTTCGCCGGCAGCCGGACGAACGGCAGCCGCTCGTCCGCGCACCATTCCGCCGTGGCGTCGGCCGATCCGTCGTCCGCGACGATGATTTCGTACGGCGTCTTCTCCGGGTCCGTATGGCGCCGGATCGACGCGACGCAGCGGCGCAGCAGCATCAGCCCGTTCACGCTCGGGATTACGATGCTGGTCAGCCCGTATCGCACAGCGATTCCCCCTTCGCCGTATCACGGCGCCGCGAAGCGTCGGGAGCTCCAAGCCGCGGCCCGGCCTTGTCCATGACCGCCCGCAGCGCCTCGATATGATCGCCGACGATCATGCGCGACACCGGATTCGCTTTGCCCGTGTTCGCCTCGCGCAGCCGGTTGCGGCTGATGACGTCGACGGAGCCGCCGATCCGCACATGGAGGCCGGACGACAGCGCCAGCGCCTGCGCCTTCGGCGGCACGGCGAGCGCCGCCGTTCCGATCCGCTCGACGGCGCGGCGGCTCAGCGCGTGCGGCACGGCGGTCATCGAGGCCGCGCCCAGGTCCGGCCGGCCGAGCACACGGTTCAGGAAGACCTTAAGCCGCGTCACATCGTCCCACCGGCTGAACGGTCCGAGATACCGGTCGAGCCCGTTCAGCGCCACGTCCGCTCCGCTTCGTACGGCGTCGAGGAAGGGCTTGAGCCGCCCCGCGGGAATCGCGAGATCCCCGTCGAGGAAGAGCAGGATATCGGCGTCCGCAACGGCGGCGCCGGCCGCGCGGCCGACATCGTGGCCGAGCGGCTCCGGATAATGGAGAATCGTCACGCCGGGGATCGCGCGGACGACGGCGAGGCTGCCGTCCGTGCAGCCGTTCAGCACGACGATCAGCTCATCCGGACGCAGCGCCTGCGCCTCGCGGATGACGCCGCCGATCGTCGCGGCTTCGTTGCGGGCCGTAATGATGACGGCCAGCCTGCCCGCGCCGGCTTCGGGCGGCCGCGCCGCGATCGGGCGGGGCAGCCGGCGGACCGCTTTGCCGCGCGGCAGCTTCCGCCGGACGGACCGGCGCCGGACGGGGCCGGGCCTTCCCGCGTTGCGGCGTGCCCCCCGCGCGCTCCGCTTGCCGGCTTTACGCGTGTGACCACGCTTCGCACGCACGGCGCTGACCGACGCGCGTTCACGGCCCGGCTCCGCATCAGCCGGCCTGTTTCGCTCCCCCTGCGCATCGCCGCACTTCGCGCCCACAACGCTCACCGTCGCGCGCTCACAGCTCTGCTCCGCATAAGCCGGACTGCGCTCCGCTCGCACAGGAGTGCCCGCTGTTTGCGCGCCGTTCCGTTTCGTCCCTTCCCTGCGCCTGCTTCTCACCGGCTCTCACCTCACTTTGCTCCGCCGTCGATCGCCGTCGCCGAATCCGCCCCGCGGATCCGTCCGTTCGGACAGCCAGGAAAGCGCCTCGAGATGATCGCCCACGATCAGCGGCTCGAGCGGCCGGCTCCGCTCCCGCGCCCGGCGGGGCGGATTGAGCCGCCCGACCGGCACGCGGCGGGCGAGGCGGATGTTGAGGCCGGCGACGGCGGCTTTCGCGTGGGCGAGCGGCGGCACCGCCAGCGCGTTCGCGCCGATCGCCTCCAGCGCGCGGCGGCTCAGCGCATGGGGCACGGCCGTCATGGACGCCCCGCCCAGATCGGCGCGCCCGAGCGCCGCGTTCAGCGCGTGCTTCGCCAGCACGACCCCGTGGACCCGGCTCGCGCCGGTCGGCCCGTGGTAATCGTTCAGCGCGACGTCCGCGCCCGCCTCGATCGCGGAGACGAACGCCGCGAGCGCGTTCCTGCGGATCACCATATCGCCGTCGATGAAGAGGAGAATGTCTCCGCGCGCGGCGCGCGCGCCGACCGCGCGGCCGACGTCGTGGCCCAGCGGCTCGGGGAACGTGATCACGCGGGCGCCGGCCTGTCCGGCGGCGGCCGCGGAACCGTCCGTCGAGCCGTTCACGACGGCGATGACTTCGGTGCGGGGATGAACGCCGCGCGCTTCCCGGACGACCTCCGCAATCGTGCGGAATTCGTTCATGACGGGAATGATCACCGATACGACAGGCCGCGCATCAGCGGAAGCCCCGGCCGCAACGATGCTGTCTCCCGGCCGGAATTCCTTCGGTTCGGCAACCGGCGTGGGCGCTTGTCCCGTTCCGTAGCGTGCCAAGCCCCGCCGCGCGGGCATGCCCCGCTTCGATGCGGCAGATGTGACGCCCGTACGCCGAATCCCGCCGGATCGGCTTCCCGCCGCCCGGCCGTGCGCTGATCTGAGCCGCGCGGCGCCTCGGCCTGACAGCGGCGCGCGGGATGCAGACCGACGCCCGCCGGTTCGCCTCCGGTCGATCTGCCGCCCGCCGGCCCGCCGCGCCCTCCTGGATGCCCGCACAGCCATCACCCCCGGAAGATCGGCATCGGCCGAACTTTTCCATCCCATTGTATGTACCGGAGACGAGCGCGCAACGGCAAATGACACGTGGGCTGCACACTTGCGCGACATAGCGCAACTATGCGCCAAAATTTCCCGGGCAAGACCGCAAAAACGTGATCTGGTTCAGATTTGCACCATATCCGGGGCAGCCTCATGCAGACGGTCTGATTTAGTGCGGATTTGCACCAGAATTTGCCGCCGATAAACCCGCCCGGCCCCTCTCACGCACATAAAAAAATCCGCGGCATTCCCGTGAATACCGCAGATTTATCCGGCATCAAGACCGAAACCCGACCGCAATCCAGTTCAACATCCCGTTCGGCGCCGGTCCGATCCGCAGCCGGCTGACCGTCACCACCGCGTATTCGGCGTATTTCGCCTTGATCGATGCGATGACGCCCGGCTGATCCGCCGTCACGGTAAGCACGTACTGGTCGTCGGCATAGGTCTCATCGAATGGCAGGGCTACTTCAATCTGCTCCTCCAGCCCGGCGAACGCGAACGGCGCCAGACCGAACTGCTGCAGCACCGCGCCTCCGCCTTCCGGCGCCGCTACCGGATTGAACGCCATTTTCGACGCCGGCAGGCTGAAGTCCCGGATATGGTGATCCGTGATCGCATCAATCGCGATATGCCGGCCTTCCACCGCTCCTTCGGCGATCTGAACGCCTTTGATCACACCGGACGTCTCTTTCGGGGCGGCTGCAGGAGATGCGTCCAGGGGCATCGCAGCCGCCGCGCGCACAACTTCCGCCAGCGCTCTGAAAATACCGTCCGCCAACTTCTCAGCCGTAACCGCGCCGTCGGCCAAATGGGCGGAGCTTACCGCGCGAGCTTGCAGCTTCCCGGACGTGATTGCGCCATCCGCCAGCTTCTCAGTTGTAACCGCGCCGTTTGCCAGCTTCTGAGACGTAATCGTGCCGTCCGCCAGCATTTTCGCCGTGAGCACGCCATCTGCCAGCTTTTCAGACGTGATCGCGCCATCCGCCAGCTTCTCAGACGTGACCGCGCCGTCCGCCAGCTTCGCGGCCGTGACCGCGCCGTCCGCCAGATGGACGGCGCTTACGGCGCCGGCTTGCAATTGCGCGCCGCCCACCGAACCGGCCGCCAGATGCCCGGCCCGCACGGCGCCGGCCTGCAGATGCCGGCTGCCGACGGCTTCCGCCGCCAGATGGTCGGCGCCCACGGCGCCGGCCTGGAGGTGCCGGCTTCCCACCGCGCCGGCCTGGAGCTGAATGCCGCCCACCGCATCAGGCGCCAGGTGCGCGCTTCCCACCGCGCCGGCCTGGAGCTGCTCGGCTCCCACCGCTTCCGGCGCCAGGTGCGCGGCGCCCACTGCGCCGCGCGCGATCTTGCCGCCCGTGACAGACGCTTCGCCGAGATGCTCCGACCCGATGGACAGCGGCGCGAGATGGATGCCCGCGACGGCGCCGGGCGCGATTTTCTCCGCCGTCACCGCGCCGTCCGCCAGATGCTCGCCGCCTACCGCGCCGACCTGGAGCTGCTCGGCCCCCACCGCGTCCGGCGCCAAATGCGCGGCGCCCACCGCATCGGCCTGAAGATGCGCGCTTCCGACCGCATCCGCCGCCAGGTGGTCCGACGTTACCGAACCAACGGCGATTTTGCTTCCCGTAACGGACGCGTCCGCGAGATGATCCGCGCCGACCGACTGCGGCACGAGACGGTCGCCATCGACGGCGCCGGGAGCGATTTTCTCCGCCGTCACCGCGCCGTCCGCCAAATGCTCGACGTTCACCGCGCCGGCCTGAAGCTGCGCGCTTCCCACCGAATCCGCCGCCAGATGGTCCGCCGTGACGGCCCCGCGGGCGATTTTGCTTCCGGTTACGGACGCGATGCCGAGATGCTCCGTGCCGACCGACTGTCGCGCAAGATGGCCGCCCGCGACGGCGCCGGGCGCGATCTTCTCCGTCGTCACCGCACCGGCCGCCAGATGGTCGGTGCCCACCGATCCGCCCTGAAGCTGTTTTGCACCCACCGAACTTGCCGCCAGATGATCAAACGTAACCGCCCCGCGCGCAATCTTTTCCCCGGTGACGGACGCTTCGCCGAGATGCTCCGATCCGACCGACCGCGGCGCGAGATGGATGCTCGCGACGGCCCCGGACGCGATCTTCTCCGCCGTTACCGCGCCGTCCGACAGATGCGCCGCGTACACGCCGCCTTCGGCCAGTACCGCGCCGCCGACGCTTCCCGGCGCCAGCCGGTCGCCGGTCACCGAGCCGGGGGTGAGCTTGCGGCCGGACATCGAGCCGTCTTCGAGACGGTCCGGCTGCAGCAGATTCTCGGCCACATGCGCCAGCGTGATCGCACCGCGGCGGATGTGATAGCCCTGAATCGCTTCCGCCTTCACCTGCTTGCTGCCGACCGATTCCAGCGCCAGATGCTCCGTCCGGACCGCGCCCTGGGCGAGCGCGGCCGACGTCACGGCGGATTCCGCCAGATGCTCCGGTCCGACCGAGCCGGTCGCCAGATGTTCGGACTTGACGATTCCTTCCTGCAGCTCCCGGCTTCCGACCGATCCCGGCGCCAGATGGCGCTGCGCCACCGTGCCCGGCCGGATGTGCGCGCCGTCCACCGTCTCCGGCTGCAGATGCTCCACGCCGACCGTACCGGGGGACAGGTGATCGAACGTCACGGCGCCGGCTGCGATTTTGCCGGAAGTGACCGCGCCGTCCGCCAGATGCAGCTCCCGCACCGCTTCGCCGGCGATGTGAATGCCCAGCACCGCGCCGTCCGCCAGATGCCGGCTCCGGATCGCTTCGCCGGCGATATGCTTCGCTCCCACCGCCCCTTCGGCCAGCAGCCTGCCGCCGATCGACCGCACCGCCAGATGCTCGGTGGTGACGGAGCCCGACGCGATATGCGCGCCGCCGACGGAGCCCGGTTGAAGATGGTCGCTTCCGACCGATCCGGGCGCAAGATGCTCCGGCGCAATGATCCGTCCGGCCAATTGCTCCGCTCCGACGGAGCCCGGCGCCAGCTTCGCCTGCGTCACCGCGCCGTCGGCCAGTTTCGCCGCCGTCACGGCCCGGTCCGCCAGCTTGTCGGTCGACACGCTCTCCGGCGACAACTTCAGCGAAGTGACGGCGTGATCTTCCAGATGATGCGGCTTCACCGCCCCCGGCCGGATATGGCGGTCTTGCACGGCCCCCGCGGCCAGCTTCTCCGCGGTTACGCCTTCTTCCGCCAGATGCCGGGTCTCCACCGCGCTTTCCCGCAGATGCGCCGCGCCGATCGCCTCCGACCGGATGCGCTCGGATGTGACGGCTCCCGGCGCGATGGCCTCCTCCGTCACGACTCCCCCGGTGAAATGGAATGTGCGCAGCGCTCCCGGAGCCAGCTTGTCGAATGTCACCGCGTCGTCCGCCAGATGCTCCGTCCTCACGGCGCCGGACGCAATGTTCGCCGAACGGACGCTGCCCTCGCACAGCTTCGTGTTCCCGACCGCGCCGTCCGCGAGCTGCGTCATGCCGACGGCGCCGGGACCGATATGGTCTTCCTGGACGGCGAAGGCCGCCAGCTTGTCGCCGGTCACCGATTCGTCCTGCAAATGCGCGGTCCCGATCGCGTTCTGCTGCACATGCCGCGCCTCGACGCTGAGATCCGCCAGATGGCGCGAGTGGACCGAGCGATCGGCCAATTTGTCCGCATTCACGGAATGGCGCGCCATATGGCGGAGATGGACCGATTCGTCCGCCAGCTTCGAGGCGCTCACGCTCTGATCGGCCAGCTTGGACGCGGTGACGGAATGGTCGACCAGCTTGATCGTGCCGACCGACCCGTCGGCCAGCTTGGCGGCCGTCACCGCCTGGTCCGCAAGCTGTTCCGTTCCGATCTCACCGCGGGCGACGTGTTCGCCGCGGACCGACGCTGCGGCGATCTGTTCCGACTGAACCGCTCCGGACGCCAAGTGTTCCGTCTTTACGCTTTCCGGCGCTAGCGCGCGGCTTGCGACCGCCGATTCGGCGAGATGGACGGCCTCGACGGCGCCCGGAGCGAGATGCTTTCCCTGGATGGCCCCCAGCGACACATGATGCGCAAGCAGGATCCCTTCTTTCAAATGGGCGCCCTCGATCGCACCTTCCTTGATTTTGGAGCCGGTTACCGCGCCTTCCCGCAGCTTCGAAGTCGTGACGGACGCTTCGGCAAGCTTGGATGTGTCGACCGCCTCATTTGCCAGCTTGTCGCGGGTGACGGCGCCGCTGCGCAGCTTTTCCGTCGCGATGGCATGGTCGGCGATCATGTTGGCCGTCAGAATGTTCGGCTGCAGATGCTTCGATTCAATTGAACCGGCCGCCAGCTTGTCGCCGCTGATCGAGCGGTCAGCCAGTTTGTCCGGCGTAATGCTCCCGTCGCGCAGCTTCTCCCCGCCGATCGACCGGTCGAGCAGTTTGTCTCCGGACACCGAATTCGGCGCCAAGTGCTCGCCGGTCACCGATTCGGGCGCCAGTTTGGACGACGTGACGGCGCCGTCCGCGATTTTGATGCTCTCCACCGCAAAATCGCCGATCGTGTGCGTCACGACCGCGCCCGGCTGGATCCGGACGCTGTCGACCGCGCCGGGGGCAAGCTTCTCGCTCGTCACCGACTCGTCCGCCAGATCGTCCGTAAAAATTATCGGCTCGGGCTTAAGCGGCGAACGTTTCTCCTCAATGCTCTCAAGCTTCGCTTCCCTTTCCGCCTCGGCCTTCGCAAGCGCTTCAACCGTTTCCGTCTCCCGGACCGTTTCCTGTTCCGCTTCCCGGATCGCCTCCTCGACGGCCTGAACGGTTGCCGCCTCCGCTACGGCTACAGCGACTGCGGGCCCCCCGGACGGCTTGGCTTCCGACACTTTCGGACGTTCGGCCGGCTGCTCGTCAAGCCAGGTCAGTTCGGAACGATTCGGGTCATCGACATAAAAGAGCGGTCTTCGCGCCCTGACCGGTCTTCCCCTCCGTTTTTTCGCCATGTCCCACTCCTTCTTTGCCACCATAGAGTCATCTGCATCATATGCAAACGTCCATGGGCAGGTTCAACGGTTGTCGGAGGAAAAAAAACCGGCGTCACGTTTCAGCCATGGCGGAAGGCTTCATCCGATGGGCCGCGTGCCACAGGGAGCCGATGCCGGCGCCGGTCGGTACGGCTTGCGCGACGGCTTCGCCGAGGAAGCGCCGCGCGGCCCGGACCGCGCGGGCGAGCGGCATGCCCCGCGCCCGGAAAGCCGCGATCGCGGCCGACAGCGTACAGCCGGTGCCGTGCGTATGCCGCGTCGCAACGCGCGGCGCGCGGATCAATACCGGCTCTTCCGCGTCCGCGCCGCACAGCACATCGACGCACATATCGCCGGCCGCGGGCAGATGGCCGCCTTTGATCAGCGCGTTGCGGATGCCGAGCGCGAGCAGTTCCCGCGCCGCGTCGATCATGTCCTGCTCCGTGCGAACTTCACTTTCCGCGATGCCGAGCAGCGCGCACGCCTCGGGAATGTTGGGCGTGATGAGCTCGGCCATCGGCAACAGCCGCCGCTTGAGGGCGTCCGCAGCATCCGCCCTGAGCAGCCGGTCGCCGCTCTTCGCGATCATGACCGGGTCGACGATGAGGCTCGGAACCGGACGGCGCTCCAGCGCGTCCGCCACCGCCTCGATGACGGACTGATCGTGCAGCATGCCGGTCTTGACCGCGTCCGCGCCGATATCGCCGAGCACCGAATCGATCTGCGCCGCCACGATCTCCGGCGTCAGCGGGCAGACCGCCTGCACGCCGAGGCTGTTTTGCGCCGTGACGGCCGTTATGGCGCTCATGCCGAAAACGCCGAGCTCCTGCATCGTCTTCAGATCGGCCTGAATGCCCGCACCGCCGCCGGAATCGGAACCGGCGATCGTCAGCGCGCGCGGTACGGGATGCCGCCGCGCATTCCGCATCATGCCCGCCTCCTTTCGACCTGCCGCACCGCCGTGAACCGGAGCGGATCGAACGCTTCGAGCGGCACGGGCGGCGCATCGCCCGCGAGCAGCGCGGCGACGGCCGCGCCCGTAACGGGCGCCAGCAGGATGCCGTTGCGGTAATGGCCTGCCGCGATCACGACGCGCGGCGCGTGCCGCAGCCGGCCGATCAGCGGCCGGCCGTCGAGAGTGCCCGGGCGAAGACCCGCCCACCGGTGCACGGGCTCGAGATCTTTCAGGAACGGGAAAACCTTCGGTCCCCAACGGACGAGCCGGGCGATGCCGCGCTCCGTGACGGATGCGTCGAATCCGGCGACGTCTTCCGAGGCGCCGCAGACGAGCATGCCGTTGCTCTTGGCCGTCCAATACGCCTGCGGCGAGACGACGATGCGGCGGATAAGCCCGATCGGTACGGGATAAGCGCAGATTTGCCCGCGGATCGGATGGATGGGCAGCGGCAGGCCGAGTTCCCGTTCGAACAGCCCCGTCCAGGCGCCCGTGCAGACGGCGAGCTGATCGCCCGTGAACGTGCCGGCATGTTCCGTCTCGATTTCGACGCCGTCCGCATGCAAATTCAGCCGGACAGTCAGGCCGGCCGCCGCGGCGATGCCGACGCCCCGGCGGCGGCAGGCGGCTTCCAGCGCCTCGACGAGCGCCGGCGCGTACACGTGGCTCTCTTCCGGCACGTACAGCGCCGTCCCGATCTCCGGCGCGAGCAGCGGCTCGAGCCGCCGGAGTTCGGCCGAATGGACGAGTTCGGCGCCGGCGCCGTACCGGTTCTGCCACGTCATCCGCGCGGTCAGCGGCAGCACGTCCGCTTCATTGAACGCGACGGCAAGGCTGCCGCTGCGGTGCAGCTCGACCCGCTGTCCGGACGCTTCCCCGATCTCGGCCATCCAGTCGGGGTACATCCGCAGACTTTTCAGACAGAGCGAGAAGAACGGGTCCGGCCCGTCCGGATTTTCCGTATACGGGGCCAGCATGCCGGCGGCGGCGCCGGACGCCTGCCCGCCGGGCCGGCCGGATTCGACGACGGTGACGGAGAAGCCCCTGGCGGCCGCCGCGAATGCCGCCGACAGGCCGATGATGCCGCCGCCGAGAATGATGATCCGCTCGCTCATCCGCCGGTCACCCGCCGGCCGGCCGCGGCCGGTTCGGCTGCGTGCGCCGCTTGCCGCTGCTCCGCCCCCGTTCCGGCAGCGCGCGCCGCTTGCCGCAGTTCCGACTCCTGCCCGGAAGCGCCGGCGCGATCCGCCAGCGGCTCGAGCACCCCGTCCGGATCGCTGCTCGCCGTCGCATAGAGCCGCTTCGGGATGCGCCCGGCCGCCCGGGAGAGCGCGCCGGCTTCGATGGCAAGCGCCATCGCGCGGGCCATCGCGACCGGGTCGAGCGCCTTCGCGACCGGCGTGTTCACGAGGATGCCGGAGGCGCCGAGCTCCATCGCCTGCGCGGCGTCCGCGGCCGAGCCGAGGCCGGCGTCGACGATGACCGGCACGCCGGCCTCTTCCGCGATAAGGCGCAGATTGTACGGATTCAGAATGCCGAGCCCGGTGCCGATCGGCGAGCCGCCGGGCATGACGGCGGCCGCCCCGGCTTCCGCGAGCCGCCGGCACAGCACCGGATCGTCGGACGTGTAGGGCAGCACGGTGAACCCTTCCTCCGCCAGCATCGCGGTCGCTTTCAGCGTCTCGACCGGATCCGGCAGCAGCGTGCGCGGATCGGCGCTGATCTCGACCTTGACCCAGTCGCCGAGCCCGGCGGCGCGCGCGAGCTTCGCGATGCGCACCGCTTCGGCGGCATTGGAAGCGCCCGACGTGTTCGGCAAATAAATCAGATCCCGTCCCTCCAGATGCTGCAGCACCGAGTCGTCGCCGGTCTCGTCCAGATTGACCCTGCGGACGGCGAACGTGACGACTTCCGCGCCGCACGCCTCAAGCGCCTGGAGCATGACCGCCGGGCTCGGGAACCGTCCCGTTCCGAGGAACAATCTCGACCGCAGCGTCCGGCCGCCGACGACGAGCGGCGGCACGCGATAAATCGAGCCGTTCATCCGCCTCAACCTCCTCCCTTGAAATGGACCAGTTCCACGGCCGCGCCGGCCTTGAGCGGCGTCTTGCCCCACTCGGAACGCGCGACGATCTCGCCGTCCACCTCGGCGACGATCCGCCGGCCTGCAAGCCCGTGCCGCTCGATCAGCTCGCCGAGCGTCCGCGCCGTCGTCTCCGTGTCGCGCCCGTTCAGCCGGAGCGGAATCGGCCTGCCGCCGGGCCCGGCCGCATCGGCAGCGCGTGCCGCTTGCCCCGCTTCCCTAGCGGTGATCCGGGCCTTGAGCGCGCGGCTCGCCGCTTCGGGGTCCGGGCTGCCGACGATGGCGGACACCGCGCACAGCCTGCGCGCCCCGGCGTCGAGCACTTCGTCCGCGTTGCCCAACGTGATGCCGCCGATCGCGACCCAGGGGATGGCGATCTCCGCCGCGGCCTGCCGGACGAATTCCAGCCCGGCCGCCGCCCGCCCGGGTTTCGTCGGCGTCGGATAGACCGGTCCGACACCGATGTAATCGGCGCCCGCCCGGACCGCTTCCCGCGCCTGCCCGAGCGTATGTGTCGAGATGCCGATGATCTTGTCCTCGCCAAGCCGTCTGCGCGCCTCCGCGATCGGCGTGTCCTCCTGGCCGAGATGGACGCCGTCCGCCTCCGCCTCAAGCGCCAGCTCCGGGTAATCGTTCACAATGAACGGCACGCCGTACCGCCTCGTCAGCTCCCGCAGCGCGCGGGCTTTCCCGAGCAGTTCTTCCGGCGGCGTCTCCTTGTCCCTGAGCTGCACGATGTCGGCGCCGCCGCGGATCGCCGCTTCCATCACTTCAATCAGGTCCCGGCCGGGGTGGTATGTCTCGCCCGTAATCGCATACAGCCGAAAATCGAAACCTGCGCGCTTCATCTCACCGCCACTCCTTCCTCATCCGGAAGATTCAAAAGCTTAATCAGCCCGCGCACCGCCTCATCCGCATCCGAAACACCCTGCACCAGCACGCGCCCTTCTCCCCGGAACAAAACAATCCGCCTGCCATCCCCCGTATCCGCACGAATAAGCCACGGGTTGCGCGTGATGCGGCAGCCGTCCGCCGCAAGCCGCTCCTCGATCCGGTCCAGCGGCAGCGGATGGTCGAGCGTAAGCTGCACCGTATCCCGGCCGCACAGGACGGCGGCGCGGATCGCGCCGTCGATCGGCCGATTTGCCGGGGATGAGTGGTGTTCCGGTTGGGCAACGACCTGCTCCGCCCGCGACGTCTCCGCCCCCCGGCTCATCCCGCCGGTTTCCGCCGCCAACCTTGCCCGTCCGCATACCGGGCATTCCCGTCTTGGCGCCGGCAGCCGCCATTCGCGGAATTCAAACGGCCAGAGCGACGCCGAAACCCACGTCCGCCGAAGCGCTTCGCGGTTGCCGGACAGCCATTTGAGCGCTTCGGCCGCCTGCAGGGCGGCGACCAGTTCGACGATCGGCGAAATGACGCCCTCCGTCTCGCACGTCCCCGCTTCCTCCGCCTCGCGCTCCCCGCCGATCAGGCAGCGCAGACAGGCCGTCTCGCCGGGGACGAGCGCCGCGCTCATGCCGGCCGCGCCGACCGCGCCGCCGTACAGGAACGGAATGCCGAGGGCAAAACAGACGTCGCTCAAAAGCAGCCGCGTCCCGGCGTTGTCCGTTCCGTCGAGCACCAGCCGCATCCCGTCGGCCAGCGCCGCCGCGTTCGCCGGCGTGACGTCCGCCGCATGCTCCTCGATTATGACGCCGCTGTTGATCCGCCTCAGCTTCGCCGCCGCGGCCGCCGCTTTCGGCAGCGCCAGCCGGGCGTCCTCTTCGTCGAACAGCGTCTGCCGCTGCAGATTGCTCGGCTCGACGAAATCCCGGTCGACGATCCGGATTCTGCCGACGCCGGCCCGCGCCATATGCTGCGCGAGCGACGCGCCAAGCGCGCCGGCCCCGACGATCAGCACGGAGGCTTCGAGCAGCCGGCGCTGCCCCTCCGGGCCGATCGGCGCGAACCGGATTTGCCGGCTGTACCGTTCCGGGTCCGCCGGTCCCGCCGAATGAAGGGTTTCCGTCAATATTCCCGTCAGATTCGTCGCGCGCTGCGGTTTCATGCCCGTTTGTGCCGATGCGCCCGTCTGTTCCGCCGTCCCCTTTTGCCCCGCCGCATCCGTCCGATCCGCCGCACCGTCAACCCGGTTCGCGCCGTTCATCGGCCCCGGCGCGTCATCCGCCCGTTCCGCCACGCCGCGCCTTCTGTCCGATTCGTCAGCCATACAGGCTTCCTCCCGAATCGCGGAACGCGCCGGCGCGCTCCCTGAAGCCCGCTTCCACCGCTTCATCCAGGCTCATGCCGCGGCTGGCCGCGTAGTCCCGCAGCTCCTGCGACATTTTCATGCTGCAGAATTTCGGCCCGCACATCGAACAGAAATGGGCCGTCTTCGCTCCCTCGGCCGGCAGCGTCTCGTCGTGGTACGCCATCGCCCGCTCCGGATCGAGCGCCAAATGGAACTGGTCGCGCCAGCGGAACTCGAACCGCGCCTTCGACAGCGCGTCGTCCCATGCGCGCGCCCGGGGATGGCCTTTGGCGAGATCCGCGGCGTGGGCGGCAATCTTGTAGGCGATGACGCCTTCCTTGACATCGTCCCGGTTCGGCAGGCCGAGGTGCTCCTTCGGCGTCACGTAGCAGAGCATCGCCGTGCCGAACCAGCCGATCATCGCGGCGCCGATGGCCGACGTGATGTGGTCGTAGCCGGGCGCGATGTCCGTCGTCAGCGGGCCGAGCGTGTAGAACGGGGCGTCGTGGCAGATGGCCGCCTGGCGGTCGACGTTTTCCTTGATCAAATGCATCGGGACATGGCCCGGCCCTTCGATCATCACCTGCACGTCGTGCTCCCAGGCGATCTTCGTCAGCTCGCCCAGCGTCTCGAGTTCGGCAAACTGCGCCTCGTCGTTCGCGTCGGCGATCGATCCGGGACGGAGTCCGTCGCCCAGGGAAACCGTGATGTCATAGGCGCGCAGAATTTCACAAATTTCGTGAAACCGGGTGTAGAGGAAATTTTCCTCGTGGTGCGCGAGACACCAGGACGCCATGATCGAGCCGCCGCGCGACACGATGCCCGTCACCCTTTTCGCCGTGAGCGGGATGTAGCGGAGCAGCACGCCCGCGTGGATCGTCATGTAGTCCACGCCCTGCTCCGCCTGCTCGATCAGTGTGTCGCGGTAGATCTCCCACGTCAGATCCGCGGGATTGCCGCCGGCCTTCTCGAGCGCCTGATAGATCGGCACGGTGCCGACCGGGACGGGCGAGTTGCGGATGATCCATTCGCGGGTCGCGTGGATGTTGCGTCCGGTGGACAGGTCCATGATCGTGTCGGCGCCCCAGCGGGTGGCCCAGACCATTTTCTCGACTTCCTCTTCGATCGAGGAGGCGACGGCGGAATTGCCGATGTTCGCGTTGATCTTGACGTGGAATTTCCGGCCGATGATCATCGGCTCGCTCTCGGGGTGGTTGACATTCGCCGGGATGACCGCGCGGCCGGCGGCCACTTCGGCGCGAACGACTTCCGGATCCATCCCTTCGCGGATCGCGGCGAATTCCATCTCCGGCGTGATGATGCCTTTGCGGGCGTAGTGCATCTGGGTGACGGCGCGGCCGGTTTTCGCGCGCAGCGGCCGCCCCGGAGGCGCGGGGAACCGCTCGATTCCCGCCCGCTCGGCCTGCTCGGGCGTGCGCCAGCCGTTGTCTTCCGGCTTCTCGGCGCGGCCTTCGTACGCTTCGGTATCGCCGCGTTCGGCGATCCAGGCGCTGCGCAGCGGCATAAGCCCCCGGCGGATGTCGATGCCGGCCTTGGGGTCGGTATACGGCCCGCTCGTGTCGTACAGCAAGACCGGATCGTTTGGCGTCTCACCCTGAACCATACGGCTCGGGGCGAGCGCGACTTCGCGCATCGGCACGCGCAGATCGGGGCGGCTGCCGGTGATGTACACTTTGCGGCTGCCGGGGATCGGGGATGTGGACAGGTGAATGGACATGAAAAAAGACCTCCCGTTTGGATGATGCGAATCCAATAGGAGGCCAGCGTTGGCGGCTTCGGTTCGGAACGGGATGCGGGCGTAATCGCCATCATCATGCTCCCGTAATGCAACCGCGCACCACGACTTGCGCTGCCGGCAACTCCGCCGCAAGGACCCGCATACACAAAAAGCCGCTTCGCGGGGAAGCGGCTCATTCGCACACGACAGGCACACGACGGCACAAGGCGGCCCTAAAGCACGCCGGGCGCACGCTGCATCGTATTCCGAAGCCATTCCCACTTTCCTACGCTGGCATTACCCAGATCAGGTTCGAAGGGACCAAGGCGAAATCGCCTTATCTCAGCCCGCAAGGGCGCCCCTAGTGGATTCGATTTGACTATACGGGAGTTTCCAGCCCCTGTCAACATCAGTTTGCGCGCACCTTAGCGGATGAAGATGAATACGGCGCGGCGGAAAACGATTGACGAAACCACCGCGCCCTTCTCCTCCCGCTGCCGCCGCATTTCGAGGAATCTACCCCCGCTCGTACAGCTCCATCCACGCCTCGGCGGTCCGCTGCCACGTGAACTTCTCCTCGACGCGTTTCCTGCCGGCCGCGCCCATCCGGTCGCGGAGCGCCGGATCGCGGATAAGCGCGCCGATCCGGTCGATCAGCTCCGCCTCGATGTTCGCCGGGTCGACGAGATAACCCGTTACGCCGTCCTCGACCACCTCGACGATGCCGCCGACCCGCGAGGCGACAACCGGCAGCCCGCTCGCCATCGCCTCGACGTTGACGAGGCCGAACGCTTCGCCCGGCTTCGACGGCACGACCGCGATGTCCGCGGCGAGGAACCAGTCGGGCACTTTCGTATACGGCACGTACGGAACGAACGTCACATGCCGCTTCATCGCGCGCGCCGACTTTTTCAGACGCAGCGAGTAGGACGTATTCCGGTGCGAACCGTAGAACGGGCTGCCGACGATGACGAGCAGCACGTCGGGACGCGCCTCCGCCAGCTTGGGCAAGACGGCGAGCAGATGATGCACGCCCTTGCGCGGGATGAGCCGGCCCATGAACAGGACGACCGTCCGGTTCGTCCAGCCGCGGGCCTGTCGGAACCGCTGCCTTCTCCCCTGGCTGTCCGCATCCCCGGGCGGCCGGAACCGGTCGATATCGACGCCCAGATGGACGACGCGCAGCTTGCCGGCCGCCTCCGGCACCATCTCCGCCACCGTCCGGCGCAGCCAATGGCTGTTGACGAGCACCCGGTCGGCCGCGGCCAGACTCCGCTTCAGCGCCGCTCTCCGGATGTACCGCGGTCCGATGAACGTTTTCGACTGCAGGCTGAGCCATATTTTGGCGCGGGGGAAACGGCGCCTCAGCCTGAGCACGTAGTGCGGCCGGTTTTCCACCTGGACGAGGTCAGGGCGGAACTTCCGCATCGCCTTGCCGACCGCGCGGATATACGCCGTCTTGTCGCCGGCCGGGAAACGCTCGATCCGCACGCCGCCGAGCGAGCCGACGCGGGAAACGCCGCGTCCCGTCCGGCCGTAGATCCGGGGCTCGAACCGGCGCTGGTCCAGACGCGGGGCGAGGTATTCGATGACGCGTTCGACCGAGCTTCCGCCGGGCGAAGGAATGACGAACGATCCGGGCGTGACGAAGGCCACCCTGGGCACCGCCATCGGCCCGACCTCCTCTCGCATGAGTCCTGCCAGCAACATATACGGCAAATGTCCGGCCGGACACGGCGGCTCCCCATGGGCGG